>VTLG01015247.1_pt1 | contig 14158 bp, 10 predicted proteins | sample 4694571 | NCBI WGS metagenome assembly VTLG01 (sample SAMN12604809, study PRJNA352737) | marine metagenome | biome: ENVO:00000447; feature: ENVO:00000209|ENVO:00000569|ENVO:01000036; material: ENVO:00002151; isolation source: viral sequences binned using virsorter ...
GAGTCAATGAACTTGCAGGATTAGTTGGTGAAAAAGATGCAAAGAAAACACCGAAGTCTGTTTTAACTGTGATGCAACCTTATTTTCAAATATTAGATGTTGTACAAGCCCAAGCAAGTCCAGGAGGGATTGCAGATATACCAATGAAAGAGGAATAAAATGGTGCAACAACCAAAAAGATTTAGTGCTTTTATGCCTCCAAGCTCTTATATTGAGCCTGTGCCTCTTGACACAGGTGGGATTACAGCTTTTGCTGATGAGTATAAAAGATTTATGACACCTTTTTTACCTCCAAGAAGACCTTTAGATCAACAAATAGAATTTAGGCAAAAACAATTACAACCTTTTTTAACTAAACCAAGAACTAAAGAAGAAATTTTAAGTGATCAACAAGCTTTTTTTGGAGATGATACACAAAAAGATGCTGAAATACAGGGAGCTTTAGCTTTAGCTAAATATGGTTCACAAGTAGCACAAACTCCAGGATCTTTACTACAAGCATTAGTTGCTCCTGCAGGAACATTAGCTGAAGATTTTAGTAAGATCGCAGCGTCTCGATCAGCAACAGAAAGAGCAGCTAAAGAGTTTGCATACAATACTGAGATAGCAGAGAGACAAGCTTTAGAAGAACAAAAATTAGAATTAGCATTAGGAGCTTTAAAAACAGCGGAAGAAGATAATAGAACGATTGATGGTTATAATGTAGCTATCGGACAAGAAGCGTTTAAAGTAGGATTGGATGCAGCCAAGTTAGACCAAAAGACTAAAAATACTGCTCTTGCAAACAATTTTTCTGTTGCTAATCAATTTAATTTACAAAAGCCTACTTTCATGGCAGGAAAAAACCCAGAAACAGGGAAGTTTGAACAAGGTATGGTTTATGCTTCAGCCGATCCTAACAATCCAAGAGTAATAATAAAAGATGGAGAGTATGTCGCTGTTCCTGACTATTTTGTAGAGATGACTCAAAAAGAGTTTGGTGATTTACAAACAGCAGGACAAGTTGATTTTAGTAAAGCAAAGCCTAAAAACTTTTTAGTTCCTGATGAAAGCCAAGTTTCTGGTTATAAAGAAGTTCCTGGATTTACTGTTAGTGGAGCTCATTATGTGTATTTAGATGCGAATGGTCAGCGTGTAGATGGTAATCCTAATTTAGCGACCCCTGCTCCTGCAGGATATCTTATGGGAAGTTTAAAAGATGTTTTTGAAGTATCTACAGATAATGTTGGTAGAACTAAAGTTACTATAAAACAAGGAGATAAAGCAGGAGAAAGTTTTATTTCAAGTTTTACAGTTCCTGGAGGTCCAGGAGGGGAACAAATTATATCAACTATGAACTTAGGAAATAAATTAGACCTACCAAAATACGAAGATGGAAAATTAATTAGTGGTAATCCTATGGTTTTTCAACAAGGTGGTGCAGGAGTAAGAGCAGAACAATTATCACCAGAAAGATATGGTAGAGTTACTCAAGCAATAGTTGCTTTAAATAGTGCCTTAAATGGGTCAGATGATGTTTTTGGAGCTATACCTGATGCTGTTGGTCCTTATAATGCTGTAAAATCATTCGCTACTAATTATATCAATGCTTTAGTACCAAACTCCGAAGCTGAGTGGACAAGATGGTTGCGTACAGAGGGAGCTAAAACAACTATGCGTAATTGGACTCGTCAGTTTGTAAAAGCAAATGCTTTGTCTGATAGATATGCAATGGCTGAACAAGAAATATTAACACAACTTGCAGAAAACCCAGATAGATTTTGGTCATCACCAGAAGGTTCACTTGCTAGATTTAAGGAACTTAATAGGCAAATGTTAAATGCTCTTGAAGATAACAGGGCTTTATTAGAAAACAGAGATCCATTAAGATTAAGATATGTACCAACAGGTACAAAAAATGATCCTTTTGAATATTCTGCTCCAGGACAGTATGATTATTTAACTTCTTTAGCAGGAAACCCAAAATTCAAAGATAAATTAAAAGATATTTTTGTAAGAATGTCACCAGAAGAAGCTAAAAACTTAGGTTTTCCAGAGTCAGCTTATAAAAACAAGAGTTCAGTTTTAATAAGATTAAATGACCCAAGCTTATATACAGAAGAACCTTCACCCGAGGATCAGTCTTCTTTACTTCAAGAAACAACTGACGAAGTACAAATATCAAAATTAGATACTTCTTTTCCTGAACCAGTCAAAAAAGAGTTGAGTAAAAAAGAAAGTATTGATACTATAGTTAGAACAATAGCAGGAGAGGCAGCAGGAGAGAGCCAAGAGGGAAGATTAGCTGTAGCTAATGTTGTAATAAATAGATTATTAGATGATAAACATCCTGACAATGTGTTTTCAATAACAAAGAAAAAGAACTCAGAAGGCTTTGCACCTTTTTCAGCTTTTAATTCTTTAGATAAACAAGGTAATAATTTAGTAAATATAAGTGAAAATAGTAAATTATATAAAGAAATAGAAGCACTTGTTACTGCAAGGTTATCTGGTCAATTACAAGATAATACTGGAGGAGCTACTTATTATTATAATCCAAGTGTTGTTAAGCCTAGTTGGGCAGATCAAATGATAGCTGAACACGCAACAGGTGGCAAAAGAATAGGAAAACATTTTTTCGTAGGAGCTATCTCTTAATGACTTTAAAACTTAAAAAACCAACAACAGTTATGGAAGAAGAGTTTCAAGCCTCTCAACCACAAATGATGTTTGATCCTCAAGTAGAAACAGAAACAGGTGAAAAAAAGATCATTCAACAACCTATCACTGGAACTGTTGAAGAAGCACCTTCAAGAGTAACAGGTGTATCCACTGTTGAGGGTGAGTCTGTTCCAGGAGTAAATTTAGGAGCAATAGGTTCTGTTGCTAGGGGGTTTAATGATATTATTCTAGCTTTGCCAGATGCTGCAATCAATGCTGTTGTAGATGGATTAGAGATGGCAGGAATAGTAGATAAAGTAGATGAGCCACGCAATTTTTTAAGTAGAGTTTTTAACAGTAGTGATTATAAAGCTCAGAGAGTAATTATTCCTTATGTTTTAAATTATGGTGTCGACGATTACATTGGTCAAGTTGAAGAAGGAGCAATAGGGCGTTATGCGAGAGCAGCAGGACAAGGGTTTGGGATGGCTACTCCTTTTGTAGGAATTACCTCCAAAGCAGCTCAATTATCAACAAAAACACCTCAACTTGTAGAAGCAGGTAAAACAGGACAACGTATTGTAAAGAGTGTACTAGATCCATACCTAAAAGCACCTGGAACAACTGTTGCTTTAGAAGGAACAGGAGGAGCTTTAGCAGGAGTTGGTGGTCAAGCAGAAAAAGATATTTTTGGTACTGAAACAGGTATCGGTGCTACTCTTACTGTGTTATCTCTTCCAGGATTATATGTAGCAGGGAAAAAAATTGGTGATGGTTTTAAATGGATGTTTAACAAAATAGGTGAGGGAAGAGACGCTCTAAAAATTAGAGAAGGAACCATAGGCGATTTAACAACAGGAACAAGAGGAAAACAAGCATCTGGTATGGTAAAACGAGAGCTAGATAAAGTTATGGAATCTGAAACAGCTCAAACAAATGTTCAACGAGCAAAAGAAATAGAAGATGCTATTTTAGGAGAAGGAGCATTAACTCCTGCTGAACAAACTTTAGATGAACCTTTTTTAAGTTCTCAACTTAAAATGGAAAGATCAGGAACACCTGATTTTACTCGAAAAAACTTAAAAAGAAAATCTGATAACTTAGCAAAGATTGATGAATTTATTAATGACACTTTAAAAAATGATCCTTTGTCAGAAGGTCCTTTATACATTGTTGACCAAGCTAAAAACAGAGTTTCTAATGTTATAGCTAAAGTAGATAATGATTTAGATCAGGTGACTACTAAACTTTCTGCTTTGTCTGATGCGGAGACTGGTTCTTTTAAAAGGTTTAGTACAACAGCCAAAAAAGAAGAGAGTGAAAATTTAAGGCAAACAGTAATAGAAGCTCACAATCTTGCAAAAGAACAAGCAGAAAATTATGCAAAAAAATTAGAAATAAATCAAACAGATATAATGGTAAGAATGGATGCTTTTAATGAAGCTCAAGAAGCTCTTAAAGGTTCTATTTTAACAAAAGAAGGACAAGAAGCTCTAAGTTATGAAGGAGTTAATCCTTTAATAAAAAGATTTATTGAAACACCAAAAACAACGATATCTTTTCAAGATTGGAAAAATTTTAGAGATCAAGTATCTTCAGAGATTGGTAAAGCAGCAGCTCTAAATAAAAAGGGTGAATTAAGACATTTAGCAATATTAGGTGAAACACTTGATGATTTAGGCAAAGCTTATGGTGCTATCAACACAGACTTTGAAAAATTTAGAAAATACTACAATGAAAATGTAATTTTACCTTATGAAGATGGATATGTAATAAAACTAACTTCTACAGCTCCTGGATCTACAAAAGATTTTGTCAAATATGCCCTTCCTGGAGAGGAAGTTGCTGAAACATTTTTACAAAACAGTAACTCAGCTGAGCAGTTTATGAGGTTATTTTCTGATAATGGCAGAATGTTAAAACATATGAAGAATGTTGTGTTAGATCAAATAAGAACAAAAGCCTATAACGCAGGTAAGGCTCAATTAGATCCTAACAAAATTAATAAATATATAAATGACAACGAAGCTGTATTAGATATTCTTAAAATTAAAAATGATTTAGTTGATGAGAAAAAATTACTAACTGATTTGTTAAATAGGAATGCTAATCTTACAAACAGAAAAAGATTATTGTCACAGAAAGCATTAATTAAAGCTATTGCAAATGCAGAGAATACAGATGAGCCTTTAAAAATATTAGATAATGCACTAAAGAATCCTAAACTATTAAAAGAATTAAAAAATAGTGTCACTAAATCTGCTGATGGTTTTTCACAAGAAGAACTTTTACAATCTTTTAGAGCAACTATGACAGAAAGATTATTAAACAAAGCTCCAAATGCTTTAGAAAATCCTTTAGGTTTTAAAAAGTTTTTAGTTAATAATGAAACAATAATGAATCAAGCGTTTGATAAATCTCATGTTGATAATATGTATTTAGTAGCAGATGCACTAGAGCGAGTTTTAAAAACAGGTTTTGAAGGTGGAAGAGGTTTAGGTCAAGATGATATAATTACAGCCGTCACAACTAATTTGGGAACAAGTCCTGCAGGTATATCAAACAGATTTATTGCTGTTCAAGAAGGTAGATTAGGTCCAAGAGCAGCAATCCTTTACGTTGTATCAAGAGCTTTTAGAGCAACATCAAGTGCAAGAACAGATGCTTTGTTTAGAGAAATGATGTTTGATCCAGAGATTGCTAAAATGCTGACAGCAGAAGGAAGCACAAATTTATCAATACCTCCTCAAGTACAAAGAAGATTAAATGCTTTTTTATTTCAATTAGGGGTTGATTATAATGAGATTGATGCTACAGAGCGTGGTGATCCATTAAAAGTTATTCTTGAACCAGAGGTTGAAGAGCAGAGTTCAGCAGCTCCTGCGATGCAAAACATGCAAACAACACCTCCCATAAATACTACAGTTACTCCGTCACCTGCTCCTGTGCAAATGACTAATGTTTCTCCAGACGCTACTAAAACTACAGCAAGCGAGTTATTCCCATTTGACCCGACCCTCGCTGCAATAGAGCGTAGAAGAAACCAAAAAGAAGGAATAATGTCGGTAACATAATGGTTTTTGGAGAAGTATTAACAGGCATTGCCCTTGTAAAAAAAAGTGTAGATTTTATCAAGGACAACATTTCAACGTGTAGAGATATCTCTGAGATTGCTCAACAAATAGATGATTTGTTTGAGGGTAAAAATCAATTAGATAAAAAGCGTAGTAAAAAATCAAAATTATCAATAGCTGATCAGTTTGGTGTAAAAACTGTTGCAAATGAAATTATAGATGCAAAGCTCGCTGCTGAAAAATTATATGAGGTTAGCGTATTAGTAGACCAAAGATTTGGTCATGGTACATGGCAATCTATTTTAACTGAAAGAGCTAAAAGAATAGAAGAAGCTAAAAAAGCTCAAAAAGAACGTATCCAAGTGAAACGTAGACAACAAGAAGAATTAAAAGAATTAGCTACCTATTTTGTTATCGGATTGATTTTAATTTTTATTATTGTTGGTGGAGCTGTGATATACTCAATTTTATTTAGAGATGATCCATTGAATTTAATGAAATGAGTGAAAGAGATATCATATTAATAGCTATCGTTTTGTTTGCTTTTTACTGGACTACAGTATTTCCACCAAAATGGTTATTAATTAAATAATCCAGTCTTTGTATCCTTCAGCTAAAACTTGTGTACTAATATCAATTTTATTACGCAGAGCTACTAGTATTTTTTCATCGCTTGTTTTTTCTGATACAATATCAATGTAAGTAACTTTATTAGTTTGACCAATACGATGAGCTCTATCTTCGCTTTGTAATCTTACTTCTAAATCATATCCATTACTAAAATAGATCACAGTTTTTGCTTCAGTAAGCGTCAACCCATAACCTCCTGTTCTTGGTTGTCCTACAAAAAACCTAAGTGGGTTGTTAGAGTCTTGAAACCTTTCAACTATTAACTGTCTTTCTTGGGCAGGAGTTGCACCATAAAATAACTCTACAGAGTCAGGACCATACTGTTTTGCTAGTGCTTCCTGTATTTTTTGTAAGTCATACGTAAAATGACCCCATATAATAACTTTACCATCTGTTTCTTCTAGAATGGACATTAGTTCATCGAGCTTGTTGCTTTTACAAGAAACAATCCTACCATCTTCTAGTTTTACAAACCCAGAGCAAACTTGTTGTAATCTTAATAATTGTGTTAAAATGGTCGGAGCAGAAACTATACCCTCTCCTTCTATAATAGCAAGAGCATTACTTTTCATTTGGTCATACCACATACGTTGTTGAGGAGTAAGTTCAACAGTTCTTTTCATATATACTTTATCTGGTAACTCGAGACATTCTTCTTTGCGTACTCTATAACTAAACTTTTGTAATATTCCATTTAGTTCTTGTAAGTTCTGATATCCTACGATGTGATTAAATGAGTGAGCACCCATAGTCTTACGTATCATTTTAGCATACCTGTTTTGAAAAGTCCAAAAAGAACTATGACCAAGTAACTGATGACTCAAAAACTCACACTGAGTAAATAAATCTAAGGGTGATTTGGTAACAGGAGAACCTGTAAGTATTCTTCTATAAGAAGTTGACTTACCTAACTTTATTATGTTTTTGGTACGAGTAGCTGTTCTAGATTTAATAGTTGTGCTTTCATCTACAGCTAGTAAAGCTCTATTATGAAACAAAAATTTATGTGCCATGTCTCTCCCCCTTTTACTTGAGAGAGCTTCAACATTCATAAGAAATATTTGTAGATCGTCACAGAGTGGATTAAACAAAGTTTTTATTTCAGTTTCTTTTTTCTTTGTTTTTTCTGGTGACCACACTACAATGTTAGATCTTATGTGATCAGGTAAATGAGTAGGTATCTCTTTGCGTTCCCAATTTCTATATACACCTTTTGGTGCAATAATCAAGGCAGAGTCTATTTCACCTTTATCATATAGCATAGCTATATTATCTATTAATACTTTTGATTTACCTGTACCCATATCCATAAAAAAAGCATAGTAGGGTTTTTCCCACGCTTTTTCCAAAGCATCTAGCTGATGCTTGTATGGTTTATGTTTAAATTTATATCTCATATATTACTTTCTAATAAAACTTTAGCACACTGGAAAAAGGGCGACCACTCTTTTGTTATCTGTAGTTTTCTATATAGGAGTAAAAAACAAATTGGATTAATTTTAATTTTTAACTTTTTCCGATATACAATATCTGATATCTTAATTTTTCCCCCACGCGAGCACAAATGACTTTATTTTATTGGTCTTTCGTTTAAAAATAGTGCCTATTAGTAAAAGTAAATATAGTGGAGATAGTAAAAGATAACATTAGACTTTTATTTTTCTACTATATATTATAAAGTAAATTATTCCATGTGGAGAAAGACATGACTATATACATTACACAAGAGATGCGTGGTCGGGATATTACAGATGCTACTAGCTTTGGTGATATAGAAATACTTATATCAGCAGGTGAACAGGCAAGTTATTCTACTCAACCTACTATAAGGAAGTTGGAAAGAAAGCTAAGAAACTTTTCCGATAACGATTATTTAATATTGGCAGGTGATCCTGCTATTATTGCTCTCGCAGCTTGCATAGCCTCTAGAAATAATAGAGGTAAATTTAAAATGCTAAAGTGGGATAGGCAAGAAGAAAAGTATTTTCCATTGGAAGCTGACCTAAATTATATACCAAAGGAGGTAAAACAAAATGAACGACTTTGAAAGCATAGCTTCAGATTTAAATACTTTAGATGAAGAGGGTTTAAGTCGAGTAAGTAAGCTTAGTGAGATGCAAATAAACTTAGAAAAAAGAGTAAAAGACATCGAGCAAGAATTAAAAACAGCCAAAGAAAGTTTGAGAGTTATACAAGAAGATCAACTCCCTGCTGCGATGGCTGAATATAATATAAAAAAGGTAGAAACACTTGATGGTTCTACTTTAAGAGTAAGTAAGTTTTATAATGCTTCTATCCCTAAAGATGAGGAAAAGTCAAATGAAGCGTATAAATGGCTTGTAGATAATGGTTTCGGTGACATGATTAAGAACGATGTATTTGTTAGGTTCGTTCGTGGTCAAGAAGACCAAGCTGAAAATTTTGCAAGTGAGTTAGCTGAAAGAGGTATGGCAGTCAGCACAAAGAAGAAGGTTGAACCCATGACTTTAAAAGGCTTTGTAAGGGAGCAAACTGAAGCAGGTGTAAATATACCTGTAGATTTGTTTAATGTGTTTATCGGTGAACGTGCCAAAATAACAAAGGAGTAATAAATGGCTGAAAGTAAACAAGTAGCAAACTCTAAGACAAATGCAATGGCAATGTATGAGGGGTTTGAAAATTATGGGGGTGAGGGTTTTAGTGATGTAACAACTGAAGACCTTGCCATACCTTTTTTACGTATTCTTGAAAGTATGTCACCTCAAGTAAATGAAAGAGATGGTGCATATGTTAAGAATGCAAAAGCAGGAATGATATATAATAATGTATTGAATGAAGCTTACGACGGAATAAAAGGTATTAGAGTTATACCTTGCCACTACAATAGAAGATTTGTTGAGTGGGTTCCAAGAGAAAAAGGTGGTGGATATATTGGATCGTATGAACCAACTGATCCTATCTTGCAAACAACAACAAAGAATGAAAAAGGTCAAGATGTTCTTCCAAGTGGTAATACTCTTACTAATACTGCTCAGTTCTTTGTTTTGTTTTTACATCCAGAAATGGGTTCACAACGTGCTTTAATACCTATGTCATCTACACAACTTAAAAAAGCTCGTAAATGGTTAACACAGGCACAATCCATGACAGCTATGGGTAAAAATGGACCATATATATTACCATTGATGTCTCAGGTTTATACACTTAGTACAGTTCCAGAACAAAACGACAAAGGAAGTTGGTTTGGTTGGCAGATAGAACGTAGTTCTCAGTTGGATTTGCAAAGCGAAGAGCAAAAAGCTTTGTTTGATTCTGCATATGCGTTTGCTAAATCTGTTAAATCTGGCGAGGTGCAAATAAAAGAAGAAGCACCTAGCGAAGTTAATCAAATGCCACAAGATAAAGGCATTATGTAAGGGACAGTTTTGGGGAGTCATGACCCCAAACTGCGTGAGTTACTTCTCTATCGCATTCCTGAGGAGTAACTCACACTAATATACAGGAGGAAACATGTCTCTTGCACAAGAGTTTTATAATTTATTTAAAGGTAGTGATATCGCTCATGGCACATACACAATAAAAAGTGAGCGAGGAGCAGACGGAAAGAAACAAGGTACAGCAAAAGTTATTCGTGAACCTACCACAGTTGATATGTGGGAAGACCATTTAAAAGGTGGCACAGGTCTAGGTATAATTCCAATCACAAGTGAAAACACTTGTTTGTGGGGAGCTATTGATATTGATCAGTATGATGTAAGTCATAAAGATCTTATAAATGTTTTAAAGAAAAATAAAATCCCTGCTGTTGTGGGAAGAACCAAAAGTGGAGGAGCTCATGTTTGGATTTTTCTTACTGCACCCATAGAAGCAGAGGAGATGCAAAGAAAGTTAACAGAGTTATCAGCTGCTCTAGGATATTCTGGTAGTGAGATATTTCCAAAACAAACTACCATTTTGTTAGACAGAGGGGATACTGGAAACTTTTTAAATATGCCTTACTTTGGGGGAGAAAAAACAACAAGATATGGATTTAACGAAGAAGGAGATGGTCTTAATCCAGAAGACTTTATTGAATATAGTAGACAATATATAACAACTCCCTCACAGTTTCGTAAACTAAATATGAGTTTTGGTACAAAAGAAGGAGTATTAGAAGAAGGACCTCCTTGTTTACAGCACTTGTGTAGTAAGGGATTTGGTGAAGGATCTCGAAACAATGCTCTATTTAATCTTGGTGTTTATGCCAGAATGTTTGACGAAGATAATTGGGAGCAGTTAGTACAAAGATATAATGTAGATTACCTTTCTCCACCTCTTAGTCATGGAGAAGTAGGCAATACTATAAGACAGTTAAAAAAGAAAGATTACTTTTATAAATGTGAAGACCAACCCATAAAACCTTTTTGTGATAAAGAGTTATGTAAAACAAGAAAGTTTGGAGTAGGACCAAGTGGAGTAGGCAATGATATGTCTAGTCTCACTAAAATTGATGGTGATCCACCCATATGGATATTAAATGTAGATGGTGAAAGGTTAGAGTTAACGACCAATGGATTAACTAGCCAAGCTCAGTTTCAAAAAGAATGTGTTTCACAAATAAATAAATTCCCTGTAACTGTTAATCAAAGGGCATGGCAGACTAGAATACAAACACTATTAGATAATCTAACTATTGTTGAAGTACCACCAGATGCTACTTTCAAAGGAGAGTTTGAAGATTTACTTCATGCTTTTGCTTCTGAACGAGCAAAGGGAGAAGAGCGTGAAGATATCCAACAAGGAGTTGCTGTATGGACAGATGAGCGAGTTTATTTTCAAGTAAAAGATTTAAAGAAGCACTTGTCGGTCAATGATTTTAACCATTATACTTCTAATAAAATAACATTAAGACTGCAAGATTTAAAAGCAGAAAAAATGTTTTGGAGAGTAAGGGGAAAGGGGATACATGTTTGGTCATTGCCACAAGAGTTTTTTGAATCAGAAGAGAGTGAGATACCACTTCCTCAGATTCCTGAACAGCATGATATAATATAATGCGTATTGTTCTCGGACCTCCAGGGACAGGGAAAACAACAAAACTATTAAGTTTAGTTGAGCAATATCTAAGTTCTGGTGTGGCTCCCGATAGGATAGGTTACTTTGCTTTTACGAGAAGAGCAGCTCAAGAAGCGATTGACAGAGCATGTTCTAAGTTTCAGTTTTCTAAAAAGGACTTACCATTTTTTAGAACACTTCATAGTTTAGCTTTTTTGCAAGCAGGATTAAGTCACTCACAAATAATAACTACAGAAAAGTACCAAGAGATAGCTGATTGGTTGAAGATTGGTAAGTTTTATACAGGAGGTACAGTAGATCAAGGACCTTATAAAGATTTTGGATATGGCGATAAATTTTTAGAAATTATAAATATAGCTAGGATTCTCAGGCAACCATTGAGGAAAATTTATAATGAAAGTATTGTTCCTTTGCGAACAGATTGGGCAAGAGTAGATTACGTAAACAGAGGGATTGAACATTGGAAAAGCCAATACAATCTTTTTGATTACACAGGAATGTTAGAATTATTTATACAAAGGGATCTTTGCCCGAAGTTAGAAGTAGTTTTTATAGATGAAGCACAAGATCTATCCCCTTTGCAATGGGAAATGGTTCGTAAATTAGAACAACACAGTAAGATTTGTTACGTGGCAGGTGATGATGATCAAGCTATTTACAGATGGGCAGGAGCAGATGTTAATTATTTTGTAAATTTAGAAGGAGAAGTTACTCTATTAAACCAAAGTTATAGGATTCCTTCTAGCCACCATGCTATCAGTAGTAGTGTAATTAAAAGAATAGTTGGTAGAAGAGAAAAAATATTCCAACCCAGAGAGGAAACTGGAGAAGTATTTTGGCATCGTCACTCAGAGGAAGTAGATTTGTCTCAAGGTGATTGGTTGCTCTTAAGCCGTACTACTAGGGGAGCACAGCAAATTGAGCAAGAGGTGAGGAGAAGAGGACATCTGTATCTGTTTAATGGTTCCAAGAGTATTGATGGTAATGTTTTAGAAGCTGTCAGGTTGTGGGAATATTTAAGAGCAGGAAACAAAATAACAAAGGCAGAAGTTATTTTAATCTATAAACAGATGTTACTTAATAGTCAAATAAAGTATGGCAGTAAAACTATGCCTGATGGTGAAGATGGGGTATTTTATAGTTTAAGTGATTTACAAAATGATCACGGACTTTTGCATAATCATCCATGGGATATTGGTTTAGGCAAAATAAATGATAAAGACAAAAGTTACATAAAAGCTTGTTTACGAAAAGGTGAAAGTTTAACAGAGACCCCTCGATTGAGAATCTCTACTATTCATTCTGCTAAAGGATCTCAAGCTACTAATGTTATGTTACTTACAGATACTATGAAAAGACCTTACTCTATGTGGAGAAAGATACAAACTTTTGATGAAGATGAGACTAGGGTTTTTTATGTTGGATTAACTCGAGCCACTAATAATATACATTTGGTACATCCTATGTACAGTCAAGGTTATTCTCTACCTAGCTGAACAAATAAGATAAAATAACACTTATCATGGATAACTGCCTGTGGCACTATTAATTTGCAATGTTTAGCAAAGAAAGGATAAAACATGCAGATAAAATACTTCGATAAAAATTTATTAGTTTCAGCTAATAAAGAGGCAATACGCAGTAAACGTAATCGTGCTTTTAAAACAAAGTACCTTGAAAAACTACCAGATGACAATTTGTTTCCTGTTACTTTTTCTATGGTGCATAATGATGTAGAGATGCGATTAGAAGTTTTATTAAACGAAACAGGTGACAAAGGCTACATTGATGTACCATTTGGTACGTTTGATAAGTTGCCAACAATAGATATGCCGTCTGACAACCAACTCGAGAAAGGAGTTTAAATATGGCACATAAAGTAGAAACAATGGCTTATGCAGGACAAGTTCCTTGGCATGGTCTAGGTAAACAAGTCGACAGTAATATGTCTCCCCAAGAAATGTTAGAAGCTGCACAGATTGACTGGACAGTAAGTAAGAGACCTGCTTACACAGTTGATCGACCTGATTGTTGGAATATTGTTGACCCAACAGGTGAGGCTAATTTTTTAAGATGTCCTGACAACCACTTTCTTGTCAGAGACTCAGACAATAAAGTTCTTTCTCCATGTGGAGAAAGTTATGTACCTTTTCAAAACTCAGAGGTTATGAACTTCTTTAAAAAGTTTACTGAAGCAGGTTCTATGACCATGGAAACTGCAGGAAGTTTAAAAGATGGTAAAGATATATGGGGTCTTGCCAAACTAAAAGATGACTTCTCACTTAATGGTGGTGACCAAGTAAAAGGTTATCTACTATTAAATAACAGTCACCAAGTAGGTAAAGCTCTCACCATTATGTTTACACCGATACGTGTCGTTTGTAATAACACTTTAACAATGGCTCTGCAAAATGAGGGTAACAGGTTTAGAGTGTTACACTTACAAATGTTTGATGAAGAGATTCACAAAGCTGCGGAGGAAGCTCTTGGTATTAGTGGTCAGCAAATGAAAGTGTTTAAAGAACAATCAGAGTTCTTGGCAAGTAGGAGAGCTAAACCATTTGATGTTGATAATTTTATTGCTGAGTGTTGCCAACCTAAGTTGTTGATTGAGCGAGCCAAGCAATTAAACTTGGAGGTATTACCAACTTTGCGTGACGAGTTTAAAAATACTGCACAGATGGTTTCTGAAGCTATAGAAACTAGTCCAGGACATGAGTTACAATCTGCCAAAGGTACTTGGTGGGGAGTAATAAATGCTGTGACTTATGTAGTTGACC
>VTLG01004760.1_pt1 | contig 14157 bp, 19 predicted proteins | sample 4694571 | NCBI WGS metagenome assembly VTLG01 (sample SAMN12604809, study PRJNA352737) | marine metagenome | biome: ENVO:00000447; feature: ENVO:00000209|ENVO:00000569|ENVO:01000036; material: ENVO:00002151; isolation source: viral sequences binned using virsorter ...
TACAAGCACTATTCACCCTTATGGGATTTGACCTCGTTGATTTTAAACTTGAATATGGATACGATAATCATGGTGATTTATTCCTCGCTGATGAACTATCACCTGACAACATGCGACTCTGGAAAAAAGGAACACAAGAAAAGTTTGACAAAGACTTGTTCAGAAACGACGAAGGTGATATAGTAGAAGCATACAAACATATTCTCAAAGAATTGAGAAGGTTTATTTAATAATGGGGATTCAAGTTCTAACAGAGACTAACTGGTTTGTCACTGGTGAACTCCCAGAGACATACATGAAATATCTTTGGGGGAGAATTGATGCTGCTAATGAGGAAAATATTAATGTAAAGAAGACATTAGCAGGGGTTATTTCAAGATCTTTATCTATGAAAGATCCAGAGAATTTTATCATTGAAAAGGTATTTAAAAATATATCTCAGAGTGATGATGTATATCCTTATGTAATGCAGGATATACAGAGGAGGATGAGAGTTATACTTCAGAATGAACCTCAACATTTAACTCCATATCTAGAATCTCTTTGGGTTAATTATCAATATAAACATGAATATAATCCTATGCATAGACATGATGGATTGTATTCTTTTGTTATTTGGATGGATATACCTTATAGTTTTGATGATGAGAAAAATACTCCTTTATCTAAGGATAGTGGATCTACAGCATCTGTTGGAAATTTTTCTTTCATGTATTTTGATGGAAATGAGATAAGAGATGCTATAATAGAAATGCGTCCAGATATGAGTGGAAAGCTTGTTGTTTTTCCATCTTATCTTAAACATATGGTGTATCCTTTTTACACTTCCGATAAACCTAGAGTTTCCATTAGTGGAAACATTTACATGAAATGAGTGATTTTATTTGGGTTGAAAAGTATCGACCCCAGACAATTGAGGAATGTATTCTCCCACAGAATATTAAGAAAACCTTTAAGGAATTTCTAAATAAGGGTGAAATACCAAATATGTTACTTGCTGGTCCTCCTGGTGTTGGTAAGACTACAGTAGCAAAGGCACTCTGTAACGAACTGGGGGTAGATTATTATGTCATCAACGGATCAGACGAAGGGAGGTTCCTCGATACCGTCCGTAATAACGCTAAAAACTTCGCATCCACGGTATCATTATCTTCGGAGGCGAAACATAAAGTTATTATCATTGACGAAGCGGATAATACAGGAAACGACGTACAACTCTTACTTAGAGCCTTCATTGAAGAATTCGCAGGAAACTGTAGATTCATATTCACCTGCAATTACAAAAACAAGATACTTGAGCCCCTCCATAGCAGATGTGCCGTTATCGAATTCGGAATTAAAGGAAAGGAGAAACAAGAAATTGCAGCCCAATTCTTCAAAAGAATTAACTTTATCTTGGACGCAGAACGGTGCGAAGCTGATAAGAAAGTCCTTGCCGAGTTGATTAATAAACACTTCCCTGATTGGAGAAGAGTATTAAATGAATTACAAAGATATAGTGTTAGTGGTAGGATAGACAGTGGTATTCTGGCTGCTTTTTCTGACGTTGCTGTCAGTGATCTCATTAAGAATCTTAAGACGAAAAATTTCCCTGAAGTTCGGAAATGGGTTAACAACAATATGGATAATGATACTTCTGTATTATTTCGTCGTATTTACGATAGTTTATACGAATCCCTTGTCCCTAATACTATACCTGCTGCCGTTCTTGTTATTGCAAAATACCAATACCAAATGGCATTCGTAGCAGATCAGGAGATTACTATGCTAGCTTGTTTAACCGAAATTATGGTGGAGTGTGAATTTAAATAGTGGACTTCTGTGATACCTTAGAAGGGTTCTATGATAACTGGAATCAGGCTGCATCTAATCCTACCAAATACTCCCATTGTTATATTCGATGGGAACGTATTGGTGATAATGAATTGACATCAAAGCAATGGTATCACCATGAAGGTGAGGATAAACCTTATAGGTATCGATGGCATCGTATCATTCCTTTTGGTGATACTACCATAGTTGAGAATTGGTCTCCTGATTGGGAAGAACATAATGCTTGTTGTGATATGATTTTTACATGGAAAGGATACTACTCTGGAAAGGTTTCTACAGATGAATGTTTTGTGAATGGCGGTAATGTAAAAAGTATGGTAGAATTTGACGGTAAATCCTACAGAAGCAAAGACCAAGGATGGAAAGACGGTGTTGTTGTCTGGGGTGATGATATAATCTATGAGTTTGATAAACTATGAGAGACGAATTATTAGGTCTATTAAAGGATCTTGCTTATAAAAAAGGTGAGTTTAAATTATCTTCGGGTAAGACAAGTGAACATTATGTCAATTGTAAACCAGTTACTTTAAGTGGGAGGGGGTTAACTCTTGCAAGTATAATGTTACTTGAATTTGTAGAGAAGGATTCTGTATCCGTAGCGGGACTCACTCTAGGTGCTGATCCTTTGGTCTCTGGAGTTGCTGTTGTAGCAGGTTTAGATAAAAGACTAATGAATGCTTTGATTGTTCGTAAAGAAGCAAAGGGACATGGTACACAGGCATGGATAGAGGGACCATTACCACCTGAAGGTTCTAAGGTAACTGTGCTTGAAGATGTAGTTACTACTGGTGGTTCATCTATTAAGGCAGTTAATAAATTGCGTGATGCTGGATATAAGGTTGATCGTGTTGTAACGTTGATAGATAGACAAGAAGGTGGTGAAGATGCTATGATAGAAGCAGGACTAGAACTTTGTAGTGTATTTAAATTGAGTGAGTTTCATGACTAAATTATCAAAAAAGAAAAGACATCAAGTAAAATCTAGATGGTATTATATTTTCTGGGGTGCTGCAACTGTATCGGTATTTGCTGGTCAGATGTATGTAGGATCTGGATATAGGAGAATGTCAAAAGCTATTGAAGAAATTTTAGAGACACCTATTATTATAGAAGTTCCTAAGAGACATAAGTGGGACGAGCATCCAATGATGATTCCAGGTGAAGGTCTCGATAGCTTGTATTGATGAAATCATATAAGACTCCACTTAGATACCCTGGAGGAAAGTCCCGTGCAGTCACAAAGATGGGACAGTATCTTCCAGATCTTAGGGAGTATAAGGAATTTCGGGAACCATTTCTTGGTGGTGGAAGTGTAGCAATATATCTTTCTAAGATGTATCCAAATCTAAGTATTTGGGTTAATGATTTGTATGAACCTCTTGCAAATTTTTGGTTAAGTATCCAGAATAATGGTGAGCAGTTATATGTAGATTTACGTGACTTAAAAGAGAAACATCCTAACAGAGATTCTGCTAGGGGATTATTTAATGAATCAAAGGAAATTATTAATGACGGAGAGAAAAATAACCAAGATAGAGCAGTTGCTTTTTATATCGTTAACAAGTGCTCTTTTAGTGGTCTTACTGAATCATCTTCTTTTAGTGCCCAAGCAAGTGAATCAAACTTCTCAATGCGAGGTATTGAAAAACTCACTGGATACCAAGAAATCATTGCCGATTGGAAGATTACCAACACTACCTATGAAGACCTTTTAACTAGTTGGCAGGATGCTTTCATATACTTAGATCCTCCATATGATATAAAAGATAATCTATATGGTAGAAAAGGTGCTATACATAAGAGATTTGATCATGATAAATTTGCAGAAGATTGTGATAGACATACTGCTGATATGATGGTATCATATAACTCTTCGCAGTTAGTTAAAGATCGATTTAAAGATTGGACTGCTGCTGAGTTTGATCTCACATATACCATGAGATCTGTTGGTGAATATATGAGAGACCAACAACAACGTAAAGAATTACTTTTACTCAACTATGGAACTGAAGGATTGGCTGAACTCAATCAATCAAACGAAGAAGAATCTAATTGATGAAGATCCTTCTTTAGAGAAGGAGTATTCTCCATATATTATTAATCGCATTTATTCAGGTCATCTTGATTCTGTAATGTTTGCAAATGAGATGAATCGGTATAATTTCCTACCAAAGAAAACTCAATATGACTTTTTGCTAAATACCTTGAGACCTAAGAAGAGATTCTCTCCTTGGCTCCGTAAGGATGAAATCAAAGATCTTGATTTGGTGAAACGTTATTATGGTTATAGTAACGAAAAGGCAAAACAGGCACTTCGAATCCTCACAAAAGAACAACTGAATTTTATTAAATCTAAATTTGAAACTGGAGGAAGACGATGAGCGTGGTTCAAGAACCTGAAGTGAAGTGGGCACCCGACCAAATGGTAGAAGTGGTATTGGGTGAACCCGATGACTTCCTTAAGGTCAGAGAGACTCTTACAAGAATTGGGGTAGCATCCCGTAAAGAAAAGAAGATATATCAATCGTGTCATATCTTGCATAAGCAAGGAAGATATTATCTTGTCCATTTCAAAGAACTCTTCGCTTTGGATGGCAAACACGCTAACCTTACTCTTAATGATGTTCAGCGTAGGAATCGTATTGCTCAACTCCTTTCTGATTGGGGTTTAGTAAGTATTGTTGATTCTGAAAAAATTCAGGATATTGCACCTTTAAACCAAATCAAAGTGTTGGCATATAAAGACAAAGGTGACTGGATACTAGAGACAAAGTATAATATAGGTAGCAAGAAGAAAAAAGTTGACGACACCGAATAATCTTTATAATGGAATCAAGGAACGTCTTTACTATACTTTAGGTAAACGTCCTGAGAGTGCTACGTCACATGATATCTACATGGCATTATGTTATGCTGTGAGAGATCAGATGATGGCATATCATCTTACCCCAGAAGTGTGTAGTACACGAAAGGAGGTAGCATATCTTTCTGCGGAATTTTTGATTGGACCACAACTTGGTAACAATCTCCTTAATCTTGGAATGGTGGATGACGCAAGAGCAGCAGTATCAGAATATGATTTAACATTAGAACAAGTACTTGATGCTGCAGAAGAACCTGGATTGGGTAATGGTGGTCTAGGAAGACTTGCTGCTTGTTATATGGAGTCACTAGCGACCTTACAAGTACCTGCTACTGGTTATGGTATCAGATATAAGTTTGGTATGTTTAAACAGATTATCAGAGAGAATCAACAACTAGAGGTTACTGATAATTGGTTGCATGGTGATTGGCCTTGGGAATTAGCACAACCAGATGAATCTGTATTAGTAGGATTTGGTGGTAAGGTAGAAAATTATATTTCAGATAGAGAGAATTATAGAGTACGTTGGGTTCCTGAAGAGCAAGTAGTTGCAGTTCCTTATGATGTATTGCAGTTAGGATATAGAGTTAATTGTTGTAATAGATTAAGATTGTGGAGAGCAGATGCAACTGAGATCTTTGATTTCTATGCTTTCAATATTGGTGATTATATGGGATCTGTTGAACAGGGAGTTCAATCAGAAACTATTTCTAAGGTTCTTTATCCTAATGATGGTACTGATGCTGGTAAGATATTACGATTGAAACAGCAATTTTTCTTTGTTAGTGCTTCTCTTCAAGATATGTTCCGTAACTTGGAGAGGTGTCATATACCTATGGAAGAGTTTCCTAATAGATACCAAGTTCAATTAAATGATACTCATCCTGCTGTTGCTGTGGCAGAGATGATGAGACTTCTTGTAGATGAAAGACATGTTGAATGGGAACCTGCATGGGAGATTGTAAGTGCTAGTATTGCATATACTAATCATACTCTTTTACCAGAAGCATTAGAGAAATGGGATCTTAAATTATTTAAGAATCTTCTTCCAAGACACATGGAGATTATCTATGAGATTAATCGTAGGTTTTTACAAGTAGTAAGATTGAGATATCCTGGTGATGATGAGGTGTTATCAAAACTGTCTATTATTGATGAGAATGGTAATAAGTCAGTACGTATGGCGAATCTTGCGACTATTGGGTCTCATCATGTGAATGGTGTTGCTGAGTTACATTCTGAATTAGTTAAGACCCAATTGATGCCAGAGTTTAATGATCTATGGCCACATAAGTTTACTAATGTAACTAATGGTGTTACTCCAAGACGATGGGTTGCTTCAGCAAATCCATGTCTTGTAGAAGTATTGGATGAGTATGCACCAGGTTGGATAACTGATGGTGAGAAATTAAGACAACTTGAAGATCATATTGATAATCCAGATCTTGTAGAAAAATTTGCAGAGGCAAAAGTAATTGGCAAACATAATCTTGCTAATTATATTCATGATCAACTTGGATTTTCTGTAGATCCTTCTAGTATATTTGATGTACAAGTTAAGAGAATACATGAATATAAGAGACAACATCTTCTTGCTCTTTGGGTTATAGCACAATATATTCGTATTAAAAATGGATATGATATAGTTCCTAGAACTGTAATCTTTGGTGGTAAAGCAGCACCAGGGTATTATATGGCAAAGCATATTATTAATTTCATATGCAATATTTCAGAAGTAGTTAATACTGATCCTGATATGGATGGTAAGTTACGTGTAGTATTCTTACCAAATTATAGTGTTAAATTGGGTGAGAAGGTTTATCCTGCTGCTGATCTATCAGAACAGATTTCTACTGCTGGTAAGGAAGCATCTGGAACAGGTAATATGAAGTTCCAAATGAATGGTGCTTTAACTATTGGGACTCTTGATGGTGCTAATGTAGAGATTAGAGAACTTGTAGGGGAAGATAATTTCTTCCTCTTTGGTAATGATGAGAAGGGAATAGCAGACCTATGGGCAAATGGATATGATTCTAAGAGTTATATGAGTCCTGAATTGTGGGAAGCAATTAATCTTGTTAAGGGTGGACACTTTAGTAATGGTGATAAGGAAACTTTTGAACCACTTTTAAATAATCTACTGAATCACGATCCCTTCTGTGTGTTTGCAGACTTCTCTGATTACTGTGATGCACAAGACAGAGTGAGTTCTGCATGGAAGAACTGGAAGAACTGGCAACGTATGTCAGTAATTAATGTTTCAAGATCTGGATTTTTCTCTTCAGATAGATCGATTAAAGATTATTGTGCTAAAATATGGAGCATGTAAAATGAGAACACAACGTAAAGAAAATTACTATTATGTCTTTTGGACAGTAGCAATGGTTGCTTTTATAGTTCCACAGGTCTTTACTGCATATGCATATATGAGTATTAAAGATCTTCTTGATAAACCCATAAAGGTTGAATATGTTAACAAAAAAATGGATCTTTGATGTTGATGGAACTCTTACTCCCAGTAGACAAAAGATAAACATACACTTTTTAATTTTCTTTAGTGAATTTGTATCTAATAATAATGTGTATCTTGTCACTGGAAGTGATAGGAAAAAGACGATAGAACAAATAACACATCCTTTATACGATAGTTGTAAGAGAGTTTACAATTGTTCTGGTGCTGATGTCTATGAGCAGGATAAGAATGTTTATAGGGATGACTGGGAGTTACCTGAAGAGGTAGAAAGGTTTTTGGAAGATGAATTAGCATATAGTTGTTTTCCTATTCGTAATGGAAATCATATTGAAAGAAGACCTGGTGGAATTAATTTTAGTATCTTAGGTAGAGATACTGATCCATCTCTAGGTAGAGAAGAATATATTAGATGGGACAAAGAAAGATTAGAGAGAGAAGATATAGCAGATAGACTTAGAAATCATTTTCCTGAACTTAATGTTCAGATAGGAGGGCAGACTGGACTTGATATTGCTAAGGGTGATAAGAGTCAAATTCTAAGAGATTTCTCTAAGGATGATGAGATACATTTCTTTGGAGATATGATGAAAGAAGGTCAGAATGATTATCCTTTAGGGAAAGCAGTACAAGAAATGGGTGGTTATTCCCACTGTGTAAAAGACTGGAAAGATACTATTATACAAATAAATAATATTGTCGCCTTCGGGGACAACAAAACACAAACTCGCTTAACAAGGAGCTACTAAAATGACTAACCTAGCAACGTATCATAGTGCCAACCTTCCAGAATTGATGAAGGTGATAAGACAAAATGGCATAGGGATGGATGACTACCTGGACAGATTTTTTAATTCACCAATGCAAACGTCAAACTATCCACCATATAATCTAGTACAAGTGAGTAATCATGAATCAAGACTTGAGATCGCCCTTGCGGGGTTTAAGAAAGATGAAGTTAAAGTCTATACTGAGTTTGGAAAACTATATGTTGAGGGCAAGAAAGAAAAATCAGAAGATGTTGGAGAATTTCTCCACAAAGGATTGGCCCAACGTTCCTTCGAACGAGTCTGGCAGATCACAGACGATACGGAGATTAGATCCGTCAGCTTTGAAGACGGACTCCTCACGGTGGATTTAGGAAAAGTAGTTCCTGATCATCATGCTCGTAAGGATTATCTCTAAATATTTGGGGGTGGACACACCCCCTTTTTAATGCTATACTGTTTATACGAAATAATTTACTATGTCTGTTAAATTGGCCGTACTGAAGTCTGGTGAGCAAGTAATTGCTGACGTTAAGGAATTGGTATCGGAAGAAACGGTTCGTGGATATCTATTCACTAGACCACATAAAGTTGTCACTTCACAACCATTACTTCTAACTGAAGAAGAAACTCAAAATGATTCAAGTTTAGAAGTAACCTTATCACCTTGGATTATCTTATCTGCAGATAAGGAAGTTGTTGTTCCTACAGATTGGGTTGTGACTGTAGTTGAACCATTAGAATCAGTAGTAAAAATGTATAAGGAGAAGACAGATGGAAAAAGTGATTAAGTGTATATTAGTAGATGTTGATAATGTTCTTATCGCTGAGATGATTCAAATAGATGCTGAGATTGGTGATCCCGATTGTAAGTTATTGAATCCGTATCGTTTTTATTCCTTAGAGGATATGCGTCCTTGGCCTGAAGCAACATATCAAGCTGATATAATGATTAGGTCTAGTGATATACTGACCATTGCAGAACCAACTGCCGAAGTTATCGAAAAGTATCTTGAACTAACTAAGTAATGCGATTTTATACTAATGTCCAAATGGTTGGTGACAACTTTTTGGTTCGTGGTGTTGAAAATGGAAGACACTTTGCTACTAGAGAAAAGTTCTATCCAACCCTGTTCGTTCCTTCTAAAAAGAAAACTAAGTACAAAACTTTAGAAGGTGATTATGTTGAATCAGTTGAACCTGGTTCTGTTAGGGATTGTCGTGAGTTTATTAAGAGATATGATGGAGTAGAGAACTTTAAGATATATGGTAATGATCGGTATATCTATCAGTATATTTCGGAGAAGTATCCAGAGGAAGAGATAAAGTTTGATGTAAGTAAGATTAAGATAACTACAATTGATATTGAGGTTAAGTCAGAGAATGGATTTCCTGATGTAGAATCTGCTGCAGAGGAGATACTTCTCATTACATTACAGGATTATAATACAAAGCGAATTAGAACATGGGGTCTAGGTCCATTTAATAATAAGCAGGATAATGTATCATACAAATCATTCAGAACAGAGTACGAACTCTTAAATGATTTTATTAACTGGTGGATGATAGAAGATAATACACCAGAAGTTATTACTGGATGGAATAGTACCTTATATGATATTCCGTATCTTTGTCGTCGTCTTGAAAGAATCCTTGGTGAGAAATTAATGAGGAGAATGTCACCTTGGGGATTGGTGACTGAAAGAGAAATTTTTATTGCTGGTCGTAAGAATATTTCTTATGATGTTGGTGGTGTAACACAGTTAGATTATCTTGATCTTTATAAGAAGTTTACTTATAAGGCACAGGAGTCTTATAGGTTGGATTATATTGCTAGTGTAGAGTTAGGTCAGAAGAAGTTAGATCACTCTGAATTTGATACCTTTAAGGATTTCTACACAAAGGGTTGGCAAAAGTTTGTAGAGTACAATATAATCGACGTTGAACTTGTTGACCGTATGGAAGACAAGATGAAACTCATCGAACTTGCCATTGTTATGGCATATGACGCAAAGGCGAATTATGCTGATGTGTTCTCACAAGTTCGTATGTGGGATACAATCATTTATAACTATTTAAAGAGGAAGAACATTGTTATTCCCCCAAAAGAAAGGTCTGATAAAGACGCAAAATACGCAGGAGCATATGTCAAGGAACCGCAACCAGGACGCTATGATTGGGTGGTTAGTTTTGACCTCAATAGCCTGTACCCTCATCTTATTATGCAATATAATATCAGTCCCGAAACCATCAGGGAGACTAGACATCCCAGTGCGAGCGTTGAGAGGATCTTAAATCAAGAGATTGATTTATCTGGTGAGTTTGCTACGTGTGCTAATGGAGCACAGTATCGTAGGGATGTGCGTGGTTTCTTACCAGAATTGATGGAGAAGATTTATAAGGATAGGACGATATACAAGAAGAAGATGCTTGCTGCAAAGCAGGAGTATGAGAAGAATAAGACAAGGATTCTTGAAAAGGAGATTGCTAGATGTAATAATATTCAGATGGCACGTAAGATTCAGTTGAACTCTGCTTATGGTGCTATTGGCAATCAGTATTTTAGATATTATAAACTTGCTAATGCTGAAGCCATTACTCTTTCAGGACAAGTCTCTATCAGATGGATAGAGAATAAAATGAATGAGCACATTAATAAAATTTTGAAAACTGAAGGTGAAGATTATGTTATTGCTTCTGATACCGATTCTATCTATCTTAACTTGGGTCCTCTGGTTGAGGCTGTATACAAGGGGCGAGAGAAAACTAATGAGGGCGTTGTGCGGTTCCTTAACAAGGTGTGTGAAGATGAATTTGAGCCTTTTATTGAAAGTTCTTACGAAGCGTTGGCCAGGTATGTCAACGCCTATGATCAAAAAATGATAATGAAAAGGGAGAACATTGCCGATAGAGGTATATGGACTGCCAAGAAACGTTATATTTTAAATGTATGGGATAGTGAAGGAGTCAGATATGAAGAACCAAAATTAAAGATGATGGGTATTGAGGCAGTTAAATCCTCAACACCAGCACCTTGTCGTACTATGATTAAGGATGCACTTAAGTTAATCATGGTTGCAACTGAAGATGATGTGATTAATTACATAGATAAATGTCGTCAGGAATTTAAAAAACTCCCACCAGAAGATATTGCTTTTCCTAGAACTGCATCAGACGTTCGTAAGTATCAGGCATCTTCTACAATATATGCAAAAGGAACTCCTATACATATACGTGGTGCTCTTCTCTTTAACCATTATGTGAAGAAGAAAAAGTTAACGAATAAGTATTCACTTATCGGTAACGGAGAAAAAGTCAAGTTCATTTATCTGAAAAAACCAAATATAATCCAAGAGAACGTAGTTTCCTTTATTCAAGATTTCCCGTCAGAACTTGGACTTGACAAATATGTAGATTATGACCTACAATTTGAGAAGAGTTTCGTAGAACCACTTAAATCCATCCTTGATGCGATAGGATGGAGTGTGGAAAAAACTGTAAACTTAGAATCCTTTTTCTCTTAAATGGAATTACCTATCAATCATAAAGATTTAGATACCATAGTTAAAGCATTGTCTTTAGGTGGTGACACTAGATTGTATTTCCTTCTCAAAAATTTTAAAGAAGAAAGGACTATTGAAGAACAGAAAAAATCTATGAATGAAAGTAGAGTTAAGATTTATTCCGAATCTGACGAATATCAATGTAAGCATGGAGAGTGTGACATCTAATGGATTTGCCTATTAATAAAGAAGAGTTTGATGATATTGTTGATGCTCTTTGTTGTGAACATTGGGATTGGAATAAGAGAGAGTCTAGAGATAAACTCTATCAAAAAATGAAATTGGTTCAGACGGTAATGAATGAAAATCCTGGTGGACCTTATAAAAAGATACTTCGTGAAGAACACGGGATGGTAGCATAATGGATTTTTTAAAAGAAATAGTAAAGGAGATTGGTGACGAATACACACAACTCGCATCAGACATCGACGGAGAAGAACAGTTCGTCGATACAGGATCGTACATCTTTAATGCAATGGTTAGCGGTTCCATTCATGGTGGTGTATCTAGCAATAAGATTACTGCCATTGCTGGTGAGTCTAGTACTGGGAAAACTTTTTTCTCGCTCGCAGTGGTTAAGAACTTCCTTGATTCTAATCCTGATGGGTATTGTCTCTATTTTGATACTGAAGCCGCAGTTAATAAAGGATTACTTGAGTCTCGTGGAGTTAATCTAGACAGAACAGTTGTAGTTAATGTAGTTACGATTGAGGAGTTTAGGTCAAAGGCACTTAGGGCAGTTGATATATATCTTAAAACCCCAATAGATGAACGCAAACCATGTATGTTTGTGTTAGACTCTCTTGGTATGCTTTCTACTGAAAAAGAAATCAGGGATGCACTTGATGATAAACAAGTTCGTGATATGACTAAATCACAACTGGTTAAAGGTGCATTTAGGATGTTGACTTTGAAGTTAGGTCAGGCAAATATTCCTTTAATTGTAACTAATCACACCTATGATGTCATCGGTTCTTATGTCCCCACAAAAGAAATGGGTGGAGGTAGCGGTCTTAAGTACGCTGCTAGTACTATCATATACCTCTCGAAGAAGAAAGAGAAAGATGGTAAAGAGGTCATTGGAAACATTATCAAAGCAAAGACTCATAAATCACGTTTAAGTAAAGAAAACAAAGAAGTATTAATTCGTTTGTATTATGATGAACGTGGTCTTGATAGGTACTATGGTCTTCTTGAGTTAGGGGAACTTGGTGGCATGTGGAAAAATGTTGCTGGAAGATATGAAATGAATGGTAAGAAGATATATGGTAAAGAAATTCTTAAGAACCCCACAGAATACTTTACTGATGATATAATGGAACAACTAGATATAATTGCTAAACAGCAATTCTCTTATGGCAACGAATAGACTTTTTCCAGTCTTTCCTATTCCAATTAGCATTTATAATCTTGGTAAAGAATACCATGATATGAATGAGCAGTTGGTTGAAGATTCTTTTGTAGAAAGGAATAGACATGCTCATGGTGTTGATATGAGTAATAAAGGAGGATGGCATAGTCCTCTTGGAATGGAGCAGAGATATGATAGTTTTATGTCACTTAAAACTCTTATAGAAAAATGTTCTAATGATTATTGTAATCAGACTCATAATAAATCAGGTTTAATTGTCCATGAATTATGGTCAAACATTAATGGACCTGCTGATTACAATATGTCACATCATCATGGAAGATCAGCATTAACTGGTGTTTATTACCCAGTTGGTGATATAATAGATGACGAATACACTTTTGATTACCAAGATAATGTCACTCTCATACCTGGAAGTGGTAAACTTGGAAAAGGAGGTGCTGTTGTTTTTGAGGATCCTAGTTATGCTATGAAGACTCATCTGGATGCAGTAGATGAAATTAGTCCTTTTAATATGGGACACTACTGTTTTTATCCAGTTGCGGGAGTATTAATTATATTCCCATCTTATCTTGTTCATATGGTTACTCCATTTAAAGAAGATAAGACAAGAGTTAGCATATCATTCTGCTGTAATTATGGAACGAATTGAGACTACTATTCTTCGGAATCTAATATTTAATGAGGAGTATTCCCGTAAGGTTATTCCTTTCATTCAACCTGCTTATTTTGAGAAGAGAACTGAGAAGATAATATATGAGGAGATAACAAAGTTTATTGTTAAGTATGGTTCTTCTATTACCATAGAAGCATTAAATATTGAGACTGAGAATAGGACTGATCTTACTGAGGGTGAAGTAAAGGAAGTACGTGATATTAATAATTCTCTGACAGATGATATTGTTGAGAATCAATGGTTAATAGATACTACTGAGAAATGGTGTAGAGATAGAGCAATCTATCTTGCACTAATGGAATCAATTGCACTAGCAGATGGACAGGATGACAAAAAAGGAAGGGATGCTATTCCTAGTATTTTGTCTGATGCTCTTTCTGTGTCTTTCGATAATCATATAGGTCATGATTACTTACAAGACTACGACGAAAGGTACGAGTCGTATCATAGGAAAGAAGACAAGATACCGTTCGACCTCGAATTTTTCGACAAGATTACAAAGGGCGGGCTTCCGAATAAAACACTCAATATTGCTCTCGCTGGCACTGGTGTTGGTAAATCTTTGTTTATGTGTCATGTCGCAAGCAGTGTGTTACTCCAAGGCAAGAACGTA
>VTLG01006481.1_pt1 | contig 14157 bp, 21 predicted proteins | sample 4694571 | NCBI WGS metagenome assembly VTLG01 (sample SAMN12604809, study PRJNA352737) | marine metagenome | biome: ENVO:00000447; feature: ENVO:00000209|ENVO:00000569|ENVO:01000036; material: ENVO:00002151; isolation source: viral sequences binned using virsorter ...
CCTAAAGATCTAAACTCCTTGATTGTTCAGATGGAATCTCATGGAGTAAATGCTGACATGCTCAAAGAAGTATGGAAGTATAATGAACAAATTAGAAAAGTTATTGATTGGCCAGTGACATGAAAGTATTAGTAACAGGGCATAGAGGTTTTATTGGTCGGTATGTTTTTGCCGATTGGAGGAATCAACTTGGGTATAAAGTTCATGGTATAGATCATCCAGACGATGTGGGTGATTTTAATACTAGTGGTAATTTTAAAGTTGGTGACTATGATCTTGTGATTCATCTTGCAGCATGGGCAGATATACGTGAGAGTATTGAGAAACCTGAAGAGTATTATGAGAATAATATTGTAAAGGCAAAACCATTATTTGATTGGTGTAGAGATACGAATACAAGACTTCTTTATGCTTCATCAAGTGCTGTTGATGGTGATTATTGGAATAATCCTTATGCTATGAGTAAGTGGGTTAACGAACAAATGGCTCCACCCAATTCAGTTGGGATGAGATTTACTACAGTATATGGCCCTGATGTTAGACCTAATATGATGTATGGGTTATTACGTGATAAAAAAGCAACCTATGTAACTAATCATAGAAGAGATTGGATTCATGTTAAGGATGTGTGTAGTGCTATACGGTATCTTGCTCCTAGCACAATAACAGGGCCTGTTCCTGTAGGATACGGTGAGTCTGTTCCTGTCAAGAAGTTGGCAGAGAAATTTGGTCAAGGCGATCTTCCACTTAAAGAATATACGCCTGGTGAAGCAGAAGATAATGTTGCTGACATATCCATTATAGCTAGCACTGGATGGATGCCAATGATAAATATTCTGGATACGGTGAAGAACAATGAGAGTACCTAACTGGCGACACCATTCTAAGAAAGAACCTAAACGAAGGTTAAAACCACAAGCCTTGCGTCAAGCAAAGCAAAAGTTACAAAATGTTAAGATGCGTTACATGACCTCCATTAAGCGGAGGTCTTCTAGTATTATGGGTATATACGAAAGGAAATTACATGGCAGTTCAGCAAGAAATCAAGTCACAACTAGCAAAGTTACTTGCTACTGAAGATCTAGTAGTAGAGCACAAGCAGGTTGAGACAGCACAGTTCAATGTTCACACTCGTGTGTTAACACTTCCACTCTGGGAGAAAGCAAGTAATAGAGTATATGATATGCTTGTTGGTCATGAGGTTGGTCATGCACTCTTCACACCAGATCAAGATCCTGCAAAAGATATTCCACATGGGATTGTAAATGTATGTGAGGATGTAAGAATTGAGAAATTGATGAAGCGTAAGTATATGGGAATTGCCAAGACATTTTATAGAGGTTATACCGAACTTAGTGATAATGATTTCTTTCAAGTAGAAAATGAAGATATTGATAGTCTTAATCTTGCTGATAGGATCAATCTATATTACAAGATTGGTGCGTTCGTTGATGTATCTTTTACAGATCGTGAGCAAGAGATTGTTGATTTGGTTGGATCTACTGAGACCTTTAAAGAGATGGAAGATGCTGCAAGATTATTATATGAATATTGTGTGGAAGAGAAGGAAGATGAAAAGCAAGATGATGTAGATAATGAAATGAATTTTAATTTTGAACCTCCCGATCTAGGTGAAGATAATACTGAATATGAGGATCAAGAGGGTGAAGAAGAGGAATCTGAATCAAATGAAAATGCACCACAATCTGTCTCAGAAGAAAGTGGTGGCCACCATAGCAATCAAATACCAGAGTCTCCAATCAATGAAGATATAGAAGTTCAAACAGCAGAATCTTTGGATGAGAAATTAAAAGGTTTGGTAAATACTCACGGAGTTGAGAATGTATATGTTGAATTACCAAAAGTAAATCTTGATACTGTAATCATTAAAAATTCTGAAGTTCATAATGAGATTGAATCGTTTTATACAGTGGCAGAATCAGATTGGGAATCAACAGAAGATAGACATACTTCAGATGTATTTCCAAAAAACTTATTTGATTTTGTAGATGCAGATTATGTTCAATTCAAACGCAATGCACAAAAGGAAGTAAATTATTTGGTCAAAGAGTTTGAGTCTCGCAAGGCAGCTACCAGTTATGCTCGTGCTACTACTAGTCGCACTGGAGTTTTAGATACAGCAAAACTTCATACTTACAAATTTAATGAGGATCTTTTTAAGAAGATAACAGTATTACCTGATGGTAAGAATCATGGTTTAGTATTCATTCTTGATTGGTCTGGATCTATGGCTTATGTTTTACAAGATACTCTGAAGCAACTTTATAATCTAATCTGGTTCTGTAGAAAAGTTAATATTCCTTTTGATGTATATGGTTTTACTAATGAATGGTATGGTCGTGGTACATATGAGAGAGCAGATGAAGGAGTAAATCATTATGAAGGAAAAGAATATAATTTGCATGTTGATAATCATTTTGGTTTGATGAATCTTTTTACTAATAAAGTAAATTCAAAAACTTTAGAGCAACAACTAATTAATGTTTGGAGACTTGCTGCATCATTTGGTAAAGTTAATTACCATCGTTTCTATACCTATCCTAGTAAATTATCTCTTTCAGGAACTCCTTTAAATGAAAGTCTAGTTGCTTTACATCAAATCATTCCAGAATTTCAAAAAAGAAACAAAGTTGAAAAAGTTCAATGTATTGTTCTTACTGATGGTGAAGCATATCAATTACCATATCGTGCTACTGTAAAACGTCATTGGGAAGATGAGGAGTATCTAGGAACCAGAAATATTAATGGTGAATGTGTATTTTTGAGAGATCGTAAACATGGTAAAACTTATAGGTTAGGTTGGAATTTTCATGAGTATACTGATGCTTTACTTAAAAATCTTAAAGATTCATTTCCTACAGTTAACTTTATTGGTATGAGAGTCTTAGAGAAAAGAGATGCTTTACGATTTGCGAGATTGTATCATATGGAGTATACTGATGACTATACAAGAATAGAAAAGGATTGGAAGAAACAAAAAAGTTTCACGATTACTAAGTCTGGATATGATGCATACTTTGCATTATCATCAACTAATCTTGCAGATGATTCTGAGTTTGATGTTCAACAAGATGCAACTAAAGCACAAATCAAAAGAGCATTTGTAAAATCTCTTAAGACTAAAAAACTTAATAAAAAAGTTCTTGGTGAATTTATTCAATTGGTGGCTTAACTATGGCAATTAATGATGACATTAAAATCACTATCAACCTTAATGAGTTGGTAGAGATCAGAGCAAAACTTTTGACTCAATATGAAGATTATTCAAAGGCAGTATCAACTGGTGAGTATCTTGATGGAAATGATATTGATAAGATTGCATCTCAATTAAGAGAAACACTTACTTGGGATACACTTTATCATATGATAGATGGTGCTATATTAGATTACATGGGTTTGAGATCTGCTGTTATAGAACATAGAACTCATTATGGTGAGACTGCTGGTGATGAACCTGCTAAAACATATGAGAAGAATAGACAACAGTTTACAATGGTTAAACTATCATCTCCATCATGGGAGATTGAAGTTCCACTTAGGAAAAAGAAATGAAAATGAATGATCAAACTAAACTAGTATTTGCTTTAGAACATGTAGCTCATCTACATGATTTAATTAAAGATAATGAGTGGGAAACTTATTTGAAAGGTAATTTACACACAATTGAATTTGAACTTGAGCGTCAATTATCTTTACTTGAATATAACAGGGAGAAGATAAAGAGAAAGTTAAATGATTAAATATTTAACGAAATAAAAATATAATTTATATTATGGTATTCTTTATTTGAAAATTTATGTACATTGTATACGAAGAACACATCGAACAACTGGAAAAACAAAATGAGGAACTTGAAAAGAAAGTTCTTATTTTAAATAGGAGACTTGAATATTATAAGTCAGTAGTAAAGGAGAAAGAGTAATGAGTGGAGATTGTAGAGAACAACCAGTTATTTTTTACAGTGAGGAAATGACTGTATCAAAGATGATTCTTTTAGCAAAGAAAGGTGTTACTTTTAAAAAATATGAATACCTTTTAGATGTATTAGAGGAGAAAGAATAATAAATAAGATTAGAAACTGTCACATACGATGAAGACATATCAAGAGTTTATGCAAGAGAGTAGTCTCTCTAGAATAAAAAGTAAGTCTGATAAGAGTGGTATAGCAACTCTGTCTGCTGATCGTGGTGAGAAATCGAGAAAGGAAAATAAAGCAAGATCAAAGCAATTGCAAAAAGATATTCGTGGTAAATTTGGTAGAGGGCCTACTAAAGTAAAGGGATCATATTTAGAAAATCCTGGTTCAAAAGATGAAAAAAAGGTAAAGGAAAAAAGTTATGCAATAGATCGTGGTAAGATGGGTAAAAAGAAGTTTAAGAAAGAAGTTAAGAAACTGGGTAAGAAGTATGGTCAGGATTCCGTCTTGACACAAACTAAAAAAACTGCTACACTTCATAGAACAAGAAAAGGTGGATTAAAGAAAAAGGGGGAAAATGTAGGTAGGTTTAAACCTCAAGGTAAAAACCCATATGGGCAATCCCAAATCAAAGGAAAAACTTTCTCATACGGAGATTAATGACAAAACTTTATGATGACTCCAATTGGAGAGAAGAATACAAAGCATACACAAGTAGCAAGACGCAACTTGAGTTGTTAGAGAATGGGCCTAAACAACTTGCTCAAGCATGGATCTTGGGTGCAATGTATAATAAATGGAAAAAGATGAAGGGATATGATAAATTGGATCCAAAGGAGAATGAGGGTCAATTACAATCATCCATGAAGGAATGGGAAGCAAGTGTTAAGAAATATCAACATTAACTGACATGGGGTTTTAAATCCCCTTCGATGGTCTATAATAAGGTCATTGAAACAAACTACATTATGACTTTTGAACTTAAGATGACTGAACAGGAAGTATTTGATGGATTGAAAGAATCGTTTGGTAAAGAATTTATTGCTGCTGATGTTCGTGCTTTTTGCAGAATAAATGACATTGGTTATTCAACCGTCACTAAAAAAATTAAACAATATAAGGTGGGTAAAGGTAAGTGGAATCTTGAAGTCACTACTAAAGCAGTTGAGAATATTGAAAAATCATTTAGTGCTCCTTCTGTAGAACCATCTGTGCAACAGAATCTGATTCCAGAAAAAGATGATACATTTGTTCCATTTGGGCCATTTGTAGATGTTAAGTCGGTAGTTAAATCTAAGTTATTTTATCCAGCATTTATTACTGGTCTATCTGGTAATGGTAAGACCTTTGGTGTAGAGCAAGTTTGTTCTCAACTTAAGAGAGAACTTATACGTGTAAACATTACTATTGAAACTGATGAAGACGATCTTATTGGCGGTTTCCGTCTTGTGGATGGGGCAACTGTTTGGCATAACGGACCTGTCATTGAAGCACTTGAACGAGGAGCAGTCTTGTTACTCGATGAGATTGACTTGGCTAGTAACAAAATCTTATGCCTCCAACCCATACTTGAAGGCAAAGGCTTGTTCCTCAAAAAAATCGGTAAGTTTATCGAACCTGCGTTAGGATTCAATGTAATAGCAACTGCTAATACAAAGGGTAAAGGATCTGATGATGGCAGATTCATAGGAACTAATGTTCTTAATGAAGCGTTTCTTGAGAGATTCCCAATAACATTTGAGCAGGAATATCCTTCACCTAAAATTGAATCAAAAATTCTTGGTAGGGTTGCTGCTACTCTTGGAGTCACAGATATTGATTTCTGTAAGAGACTTGTAGACTGGGGTGACATCATCCGCAAAACATTCTATGATGGTGGTATTGAAGAGATCATCAGCACTCGTAGATTGGTTCATATCCTACGTGCTTACAGTATCTTTAATGATAAAGCAAAAGCAATCCAAATGTGTGTAAACAGATTTGATGATGAAACTAAGCAGTCATTCTTAGAACTATATGATAAAGTAGATGCAGATTTCCAGTTGCCAACTGAGGAGGAATAGGTTATGATTAACGCATGGAGTCTTGCGTGGGATGTAATGAATGGAACTTTAGATGAAAATTTTCCTATCAAAAATGATAAAATGACTGATGACATTAAAATAGAAACCTCAAAAGATGAAGGGGTTGTGAATGTTCCTAGTGATATCAATTTAGATAACTATGAACATTCAGAATACTGGTATGATTACAACAGAAATGATCCAGATAGACCAGACCCATTTGTAGATGCATTTGACCATATGATGGAAACTGATTCTAGTGATGGGTATCCATCATCATTTACTACATTTTCTGATAATGATGATCAAGTAGCACATCATTTTGCAGATTCATTAATGCTAAATACCGAGGGTCCGACAAAGGAGATTATGACAGACAGTAGAAACAAGTATCATGAGAATGAAATACTTGAAGATATTAAAGATTATGTATCAAGCACTTACAATGGTCATTACACAGGAAACAAACATGAGTTCCGTAATGTTCAAACAATAGACTTGATGGCATCCAGAGATCTAGCTTCAGATTTCTGTCAAGCAAACATACTTAAGTATGGTAGCAGGTATGGAAGTAAAGACGGAAGAAATAAAAAAGACTTGCTGAAAGTGATTCATTATGCTATGCTACTATTACATTTTGATGAACATTACGGTAAACCATCAATGACCAGTGGAAACATTGATCACAATATGCCCTAATAATGAAACTTCGACCCCACACTATGAAATTATCTGATAAAACATTAACCCTGCTTAAGAATTTTTCTAATATTAATCAATCAATTCTTTTTAAGCATGGTAGTTCATTGAGAACAATTTCTGTCATGAAAAATATTTTGGCAGAAGCACATATTGACGAGGAGATACCTAAAGATTTTGGTATCTATGACTTAAACCAGTTTTTAAATGGTCTTGCTCTTCATCAAAAACCAGAATTAGATTTTCAAGATGATAGTTATGTAATGATCAGAGAAGGTCGCATGAGATCTAAGTATTTCTTTGCAGATCCAAAGGTCATTGTTACTCCACCTGATAAAGAGATTACACTTCCAAGTGAAGATGTTTCATTTCAATTAAGCACATCCCAATTGGATAAGTTATTGAAAGCAGCAGCAATCTATCAACTTCCTGATTTGGCAGTAGTGGGTGGAGATGGAGTAGTTAAGGTTCTTGTAAGAGATAAGAAGAATGATACTTCAAATGATTTCTCTATTGTTGTAGGAGAAACTGATAAAAAGTTTTCTTTCAACTTTAAAGTGGAGAACATTAAGATTGTTCCTGGCACATATGATATCGTTGTGTCACAAAAATTACTGTCACGTTTTACTTGCCAAAATTACTCACTGAAGTATTATATAGCTCTAGAGCCTGATTCAACATTTGAATGAATATCTTTGTAACCAATCCATCACCTCAAATATCTGCACAGGTATTGCCCGACAAACATGTCGTTAAAATGCCTCTAGAGACTTGTCAAATGCTCTCTATTGTCTGTTCTGATAAGTGGGGTCATGGTTATGGTCAAATACATCGTGTCAATGGTGAAGCATACAAAACAGACAAAGGTGCATTTCGTAATCACCCTTGCACAATATGGGCAAATGAATCTCTGATCAATACATGGTGGTTAGTTGCTCATGGTATGGCATTGTGTTCAGAATACACACATAGATATGGTAAAATTCATAGTTGTGAAAAAGCCATACTAGAGGCAGCAAGTTTACTTCCTGTTCGTAAACCAACTACACCATCATCCTTTACCAGAGCAATGCCTGATGAGTATAAACATGACACAAGCATTGACACTTTTACTGCTTACAAAAATTACATTGGCAGCAAACCTTGGGTTGCATCTAATTATCTACGTGACCCATCCAGAAAACCAAATTGGATATAATTTATGATTCTATTATCATGCCCACCAGTATATCATTTACCTGGTACATGGAATAAGTGTAATGCATTAATCCCACATTACACTGCAAATACTACTCTCACATTTGCCATCTCCACCTCAGTCATTGTATTAGCACTTACTGTATTTGGAGTCTATAGAGCATTCTTTGCAAATAAGAATCTAACTGATCCTTGGGATGATCATGACGACTAAATTATGGAGGATATGGAAGTATGCGTTGGGTTCGTTCTCTGATGAACAGACCAAGAGGTATGATAATCTTATTGTCATTGTACGATCTTTTATCTTTTTTACTTATCTCATCACTAATTTTTTTATTATTAGCGGAGTAATCCGTCATTGGAATGACTAAACAAATTGACACAAAAGAATACATGCAAGATGGTTGGGATAGTGGCCCAACTGGTTGCCATCCATATAAGCGTGGATCACTCCATAATAAAATTGGAATGTGGATTATGTGGATTTTCTATGGTATAGTGATAGTGCAGTTAATACATGCATTTATAGTGCTTCCATTCTTTCCTATATGGGCAATCATCTTTGCTATTCTAGGTTTTATGTCAATCGTTGTTATTAAAGCAAAATGAGTGATTTTATTTGGGTTGAAAAATACAGACCCCAAACAATTGATGAATGTATTCTTCCTGAGAGTATTAAAAAAACATTTAGTGAATTTCTAAATAAAGGTGAAATACCAAACATGCTTCTTGCTGGCCCACCTGGTGTTGGTAAGACCACGGTAGCAAAGGCATTATGTAAAGAATTAGGAGTAGACTATTATGTCATTAATGGATCGGATGAAGGAAGGTTTCTTGATACCGTTAGGAATAATGCCAAGAACTTCGCCTCTACAGTCTCTCTTAGCAGCGAGTCGAAACATAAAGTCATCATCATCGATGAAGCAGACAATACCACTCCCGACGTACAACTCCTTCTTAGAGCGAGTATTGAGGAGTTCTCCAGCAACTGTAGATTCATTTTTACCTGCAATTACAAGAACAAAATCATCGAACCCCTCCACAGTAGATGTGCTGTTGTCGAGTTTTCGATTAAAGGAAGAGAAAAGCAAGAAATCGCAACATGCTTTTTCAAACGTGTTAACTCAATACTGGAACAAGAACGGGTAGAAGCAGATAAGAAAGTTGTAGCAGAATTAATTAATAAACATTTTCCTGATTGGAGGAGAGTGTTAAATGAGTTGCAAAGATACTCAGTAGGAGGTAAGATAGATAGTGGCATACTTGCTCATTTTAGTGATGTAAAGGTTAATGATCTCATTAAAAACCTCAAAGAAAAAAACTTCCCTGAAGTTCGGAAGTGGGTCGTTAGTAATTTGGATAATGATTCTAGTGTATTACTGCGTCGCATTTACGATAGTCTTAACGAATCCTTGGTCAATAACTCTATTCCTGCTGCCGTTCTTATTATTGCGAAGTACCAGTATCAAATAGCGTTTGTTGCAGACCAAGAAATCAATCTACTTGCGTGTCTCACTGAGATTATGGTAGAGTGTAATTTCAAATAATTATTATTATGATTACTAAAGAAAAACAAAGAAACCAAGTGAAATCTAAATTCTATTACATCTTCTGGGGTGTAGCTACATTTTCTGTTGTAGCAGGTCAACTCTATGTTGGATCTGGATACCGAATGTTTGCTCGTTCATTAAATAGAATCTTTGATACTGTTGAAGTAGAAGTTGATAGAGATTACCGAAGAGATAGGTTTTATTGATGATTATAAGTGAGACCGATGCTAATTGGGCTGCTGACGAATTTATCAATTATTTTAAAAACTTTACATCTATTGAAGATTATCTTAGATATGTAAAGACAGAGTTAGTTGCTCAAACAAATCAACTTACACCATTGCAAGATGAATTCTTTAATGAGGATATTCATCCAGAGGAGATGGAGTTTGAAATTAAATTTATTGGAAATAGATTTGAACAATCTCTTCCTCAAGAACATTATAATAATTTATTAGCAGCAGTATCATCTCATAATAATGAAAGTAATATACCTGGTAGAGAATTGCGTTGGATGGTGTATGAGAAAAGAACACAACTACTTGTAGGGTTTATACGGTTCGGTTCACCGACTATCAATTCAAAACCAAGAAACATATGGTTGGGTAAACCACCCAATCTTTCGGTTTTCAACCGTCATGCTGCTATGGGATTTGTTATTGTTCCATCTCAACCTTTCGGTTATAATTATTTGGGAGGTAAATTTCTTGCACTTCTTTGTGTTTCTCACTTTGCAAGAGAGACTTTGAATAAAGTGTTTGAGAAAGATATAGCATTATTTGAGACTACATCTCTTTATGGCTCTACCACCTCTGCATCACAGTATGACGGTCTTAAACCATTCATGAGATACAAAGGTTTAACTGAGAGTAAATTCCTTCCTCTGTTGCATGAGGAGGTCTTTCATCGTCTTCATGATCATTTCACTGTGTTAAATAACAATACTCCATTGACAGATAATAAGGCATCCTCTAAGAAGATGAAACGTCAGACTAAGATGATTGCTAGTATTAAAAAGTCATTGAAAGATCAAGATAAACTTAATGAGTTTAACTCTGTAATTGATATGGCATATGGTCTCACCCAAAAGAAAAGATTTTATATTTCAGATTATGGTTATGGTAATGTTCGTGAAGTAATTAATCAAGAACATGATAAGTTAGTACCAGGTCAGAACTGGGATAAGTTTCACCTAGAAAATATAACTGCTTGGTGGAAACGTAAAGCATCTAAGAGATATGAAACTCTTAAGAAAGATGGTAGGTTTAGAAATAAAGTTGAATTGTGGACTGATGACACTAACATCCAAATAATACGATGACTGAACTTAAAGATTGGTTGAACTCTATCAACTTTACAAAAGAAGATATAACACAAGATGATCCTTCAGTCATAAAGGATTATGCTCCTTATATTATTAACCGTTGTCTATCAGGAAATCTTGATTGTATTATGTTTACAAACGAGATGAATAAGTATTCTTTCTTAGATAAAGACATGCAATATTCTTTTTATCTAAATACACTTAGGAAAAAGAGAAGATTTTCTCCCTGGCTCCGTAAGGATAAAGTCACGGATCTTGAAATCGTCAAACAATACTATGGTTATAGCAATGAAAAAGCATCACAAGCTTTGAAAATATTAACCCCCGAACAAATCAGATTCATTAAACAACGACTTGATACTGGAGGAATGAAATGACAACCGCAACAATTGAACCTACTGTTGAGTGGGCTCAAGATAAGATGCTTGAAGTGGTTTTGAACGAACCAGACGATTTTTTAAAAGTTAGGGAGACTCTAACAAGAATTGGAGTAGCATCCAGAAAAGAAAAGAAACTTTACCAAAGTTGCCATATTTTACATAAGCAAGGTAAATATTACATAGTTCACTTTAAGGAGTTATTTGCTCTTGATGGTAAACACGCTAATCTTACTATTAACGACGTTCAGCGTCGGAATCGTATTGCTCGTTTGCTTTCTGATTGGGGTCTTATTTCTATAGTAAAAGAAACTGATGTGGCAGATATAGCACCTTTAAATCAAATTAAGGTTTTATCATATAAAGATAAAGGTGATTGGATACTAGAACAGAAGTATAATATAGGAAAGAAGACTAAACCGCAGGAAACCGAATAAAAAACTACGGGGTTCAACACCCCGTTTTTTTGTTCTTTATGGTTAAATAGTAATGTCGCCTTCGGGGACAACAACTAACACTCGCTTAATAAGGAGAACCATGAACACACTAGCAAGATATCATGCTGCAAATCTTCCAGAACTTTTTGATAAGATAACTAGGAACAGCATAGGAATGGATGATTATCTCAATAGATTTTGGGAAGATACAACCATTTCAAATTACCCACCATATAATTTAATACAATTAAATAATCATGAATCGAAACTTGAAATCGCCCTTGCGGGATTTAAGAAAAATGAAATCAAAGTCTATACGGAGTTTGGAAAACTATATGTACAAGGCAAGAAAGAAGAATCAAAAGATGTTGGAGAATTTGTCCACAAAGGATTGGCACAACGCTCCTTTGAACGGGTCTGGACGGTCACAGATGATACGAAGGTTGGATCCGTCAGCTTTGACGATGGATTATTAGTTGTAGAACTAAAGAAAATAATTCCAGATCATCACGCCCGTCAGGATTATCTATAAATAAAATTGAGTTCGAGATGGATCAGCACCTTGTCAATTGACAGGGTGCTTTTTCTTTGTTATAATATCGGGAGGTATGAATAGATTATGGCAATTAAAGTCTTGGTTTTAAAATCAGGTGAGGATGTCATTGCTGATGTTCAAGAAATGTATGGTGCTGAACAACAAGTCTTTGGGTATTTACTTAATAATCCATGTGTTATTCAGTTAAAGGCTTCAGATCAACCTTCTACTGAAGAAGAGAAGTCTGTATCTATAAGAATGCATCCTTGGATGCCTATAGCAAGAGAAAAAACTATTCCCGTCACCATTGACTGGGTTGTTACTATGGTAACTCCAGTTGAAAAAGTTCAAGAAATGTATGTAAAGGATGTATTAAACGATGGAAAAACCCCAAATTCAACTGATAGTTCTGATGAACAATCTAACATTGGTCTCACAGATTGAGGAGATGCCAGCAGCAGTTCCTGGTGAACCTGATTGTAAGTTGGTTGAACCATTTATTGTTGGAGAACAAGATACACTTACTCCTTGGATGGTAGATGTTACCAATCAGAATAGTTTCATGCTATCATCAGATAAGATACTTACACTTGTGGATCCTAAACCCACCTTACTTGAGAAATACGAAAGACTTCTTAAGCCAATTCTACACGTTCCACCTACCCTACCGACTGAACCCTCTTAAATAATGCGTTTCTATACTAATGTGCAATTGATCGGGAATCAGTTTCTGGTTCGTGGAGTTGAGAATGGTAAAAGATATCAGCATAGGGATGAATTTTTCCCTACCTTATTTGTTAAATCTAAAAAGAAGACTAAATATAGAACGTTGAATGGAAAAGCAGTTGAAGAAATTCATCCAGGCACAGTTAGAGATTGTCGTGACTTCTATAAGAAGTATGATGAGGTTGAGGGATTTGAGATATATGGAAATGACAGATACATATACCAATATATCTCAGAGAAGTATCCTGAAGATGAGATCAAGTTTGACATCAGCAAGATTAAACTTGTTACTTTGGATATTGAGGTTGCGTCTGAGCAAGGATTCCCAGATGTGGAATCGTGCGTTGAAGAGATTTTGGCAATCTCAATACAAGACTATACAACTAAGCAGATCATTACTTGGGGAGTTAAACCCTTTAATAATAAACAGAAGAATGTAACTTATCATCATTGTGTATCAGAACATGCACTGTTAAGTTCATTCATTAATTATTGGATGCAAGATGTTCCAGATGTGATTACTGGTTGGAACATACAACTTTATGATATTCCATACATCTGCAAACGTCTTAACAGGGTGTTGGGTGAAAAACTGATGAAGCGTATGTCACCTTGGGGATTATGTAGTGAAGGTGAAGTTCATATCATGGGTCGCTCTCATACTACATTTGATGTTGGTGGTGTTTGTCAGTTAGACTATCTTGATCTTTATAAGAAGTTTACTTACAAGGCACAAGAATCATATCGATTGGATTATATTGCAAAGGTGGAACTTGGTCAGCAGAAACTAGACCACAGTGAGTTTGATACGTTTAAGGATTTCTATACAAAAGGTTGGCAAAAGTTTATTGAGTATAATATAATTGACGTTGAACTTGTTGACCGTCTGGAAGACAAGATGAAACTGATTGAACTTGCATTGACTATGGCATATGATGCCAAGGTTAATTATAATGATGTGTTCTATCAGGTGCGGATGTGGGATACCATCATCTATAACTATTTGAAGAAGAGGAATATTGTTATTCCCCCTAAGAATAGATCATCAAAAAACGAAAAGTATGCGGGGGCTTATGTCAAGGAACCGAAACCAGGAAAGTATGATTGGGTTGTCTCTTTTGACCTTAACAGTCTTTATCCTCATCTCATCATGCAGTATAATATTTCGCCAGAAACCCTCTGTGAAGCAAGGCATCCATCCGTTACAGTTGATAGACTCCTCTCGGAGCAGGAGGTAATTGATGGTGAGTATGCTGTGTGTGCAAATGGAGCACAGTATAGGAAAGATGTGCGTGGGTTCCTACCAGAA
>VTLG01013532.1_pt1 | contig 14155 bp, 26 predicted proteins | sample 4694571 | NCBI WGS metagenome assembly VTLG01 (sample SAMN12604809, study PRJNA352737) | marine metagenome | biome: ENVO:00000447; feature: ENVO:00000209|ENVO:00000569|ENVO:01000036; material: ENVO:00002151; isolation source: viral sequences binned using virsorter ...
TGAGGTTAAACGTAATTATCAACGTAATAAGAAATTGATTGATTTAAAGGAATCACCGCCTGAGTTGTTTCTTGAGATATTGAAAGAGTATCAAATGGCTCCAGAAGGTGATCGCAGCAAACTACTAAATTATTTTATACAAAAGAGGTTACGCAACCTCGTTGAATCGATAGGAGATTTTTAATGGTTCTTGACACATATACACTAGGTTTCGCAGAGATTTTGGATAAGGTTTCCAAAATCAAATCAAAGAAAGAGAAGGTTAGCTTTCTAAGACAGTATCAAACTGAGGCCCTTCGCATGGTTTGCAAAGCATCCTTTGATCCCAATATTGTATGGCTACTTCCAGAAGGGGATGTTCCATATGAGCAGAATGCTGCTCCAGAGGGAACAGAACACACTCTATTGTCGCAAGAGGTAAAGAGATTATATCACTTTATTGAGGGCGGTAATCCTGCTCTAACTCAAAACAAACGTGAAATGATGTTTGTTCAGATGCTAGAGGGGCTACACAAGGATGAAGCAGAATTGTTGATATCTGCAAAGGATAAGTCATTGCATCGTAAGTATAAGGGCTTATCCGATAATGTGGTCAAGGAAGCATTTGATTGGGATGATGATTATAAACGAGTCGAAGAACAGTATCCACAGGCTAAGGGTGCTGCTGTAGGCTAACTTTTTTTGAATGTCCTTTAGAATCAAGGACTTAGAGGTTACGATTTTCCTTGACAAACCCTTTGGAGTATGTTATTATAAGACATAATCAAGAGAGAAGGTAATTCGATGACGAATGGTTGGAAAAAACACGCTGAAATCAAGAAAGAGATTTATGAGAAAAAGTGGCCGAAAGCCAAAATAGATTTTATTGCTGCCCATAATGGTGGTATTAAGATGTTTGCTGGTGTTGGATTAGTTGACAATCTCAAAGGTTGGGGAAAGACCCCTGAGGCTATTGCTTATACTCTGAAGACGGTTGGAGTTGCTGACTGTGTGATGGGTTCTTCTACTATGGATTTTGCCGCTGAAGAGGGGTTTGATAATGATGGTGACGCCATGAAGTTGTGGAATGCCGCCATTGAGATTTATAATTGGGAAGTGAATGGAGTTGCTGGATAATGACCGTTTTTGTTAAAGAAAAAACTAAGGATATGGTGGAAGCTATTTCCTACATGGAAACTGCCATGATTGAGGATTATAATCACTTCATGCATCGGGATGACGAAGTTACCGCTAATATGCGGTTGGAATTTGCTACCGGCATTGAGGTGCTATACGGTACAAAGTATATCAAGATTGTCACCGGCAAGCATGGCGGAAATCGGAGTGTTTGGGGTTTTATCGTCAATACCGATAAAGACAAGAAGTTCAAGAAGGGCGATCTTTTGAAGGCTGCTGGTTGGGCTGCTCCCGCCAGAAACGCTGCTCGGGGAAATATCCTAAAGGGTGGATATGTTGTCAACTGGACTGGCCCCCTGTATTTAAAATTAGGAAAGAAATGATGATTAGGTTCGTAATTGGATTTTTAACTGTTATCGCAGGGGTTGCTGCTGTTGAAGGCACTGCGGGACTTGCCACGGGTATCTTGATTGCCACTGCTGGTGTTTGTATTATGCTTTGGGCATTAAGAGCTATGGGTGAAAACGGCGATTTAGCATAATGCTAGTTCACATTAAAGGTTCTACTAAGAGAATTCGCAAGGATATAGAGCTTGCGACTTGGTACTATGCTGAGAAATTGATGGGTAAGAGGCTCATGTCTGGGCTGGAAATTAACATCGATCTCAAGAAAGAATTGCTTACTGAGGAAGGGCACGAAGGAACAGCAATTTGGGAAGATGATGGATATCGGCCCAAAGAGTTTACCATAGCTCTTGATACAACAGTAAATCATAGGAATCTTTTAATTAACTTAGCTCATGAAATGGTTCATGTTAAACAGTGGGCTAAGAATGAGATGTATGAGTATATGGAACCTCATATGGTTCGGTTTAAGGGTGAAAAAATTCATCTTAATGAAGTTGACTATTGGGACTATCCTTGGGAAATTGAGGCATACGGCCGTCAATTGGGATTGTTCATTCGGTTCTGTGAGAATACAGGACGGTCTAAATGTGATGCGATGAAGGAGATTGCATAATGGGTGCTGTAAAAAATTGGATGATGGAAATGGAAGAGACAGTAAATGATGCTGTCGTTTCTGATTGTCATTGTATTGAAGATGTAATTACATATTGTAATGAAAATCTTTCATATGTAGATGAAAATTATGTACGGGAATATTATGATCGGGAGTGCCTTGAATTTGGCCCGTAAAATGAATTTAATAACAATTGCATTGGCAGGAGCAATAGCCTTTGTTCCTGTCAAAATTCAAGCTGAAAAAGTTCCTGAGTACCATCCATCAGTGATATGTCTTGCGCTCAATATGTATCATGAGGCCAGAAGTCAAGGAACTGCTGGAGTTTTTGCTGTATCTGCTGTAGTATTAAATCGTGTTAATGATCCACGATTTCCTGATAGCGTTTGTGAAGTAGTCTATCAAGGGCCGACTAGAGAGAGTTGGAAAACTCGACAGCATAAAGATTTACCAGATTATAAACGACAATATTATCCAATAAAAAACAGGTGCCAATTCTCATGGTACTGCGATGGAAAAAGCGATACTCCTCGTAACAAAAAAAAGTGGGAAGAGTTACTTGACTTATCAGCATCAATAATGCATAATGAAATATTATTTGTGGATATTACGGATGGTGCTTTGTTTTACCATGCAGATTATGTAACGCCTGGATGGGCAAAAACAAAACAGAAAACCGTTGAAGTACAAGACCATATTTTTTATAGGTGGGACACTAAATGACATTTGATGAATATCAAAAATTTGCAAGGTCTACTGCTATCTATCCAGAAGAGTGTAAGGTAACATATCCTACGCTTGGTTTGTGTGGAGAAGCTGGTGAGGTAGCAGAAAAGGTAAAGAAGAATATTCGGGATGGTAAATCTCTGGATGGAGTCGGACTAGAACTAGGTGATGTACTTTGGTATATCTCTGCTCTTGCTGATGATCTTGGTGTAACTCTGGAAGAGGTTGCACAAGCTAATGTTGATAAGTTACAGTCAAGAAAAGATCGTGGTAAGATTGGGGGTAGCGGCGATAATAGATGAGTCATTTCAGATTTATTGAAAAGGGAATTGATGTAAGTTCTATTCTTGCTGATATCAGAGATGAGGATTGGGGCGTAGCAGGAACTTTAAAGGGTGCTGCTGGAGATACGAAACCATATGGATTTCTACCTCTTACTATGGCAGTGGTGAAAGACCCAGATGATGATCCGAAGAAAACTGAATTACAACAAAATACGCCGATGTACTATCGTTATCCTGGCATTAGGAAATGGTTGAAGAGTTATAAACTGCATAGACATTCTCGAGCAGCATTCTTTAGATTGCGGCCAGGAGAGACATTAGGATTACATATTGATGAGGGACAATATTATCTAACACGGGACAGGTATCATCTATCGTTGCAAGGCACTTATCTATATACAGTTGAAGATGAATCTCACCAGATCGATCCAGGCACATTTTTTTGGTTTGATAATAAACGGCCGCATATGTCATATAATAATGGTGAAGTTGATAGATTGACATTTGTTTGGGATGTTCCTAAAAGTAGGAGAAATCCATGATTGAAATATTTGATGATGTATTGGACGAGCCCTACTTTTGGCAAACGCAAATTTCAAAACTTAAATGGAGTTATGAATATCAACCAGTGACTCCACCCATGATTAACAAGCATTGGTATTCAGATGGAGAAGACCTTATTGATGATCTATTTGAAGACCTTATTGATGCAATAGAATTAAAGGGTTTAGATCAGCTTAAGTCTGCATATTTATTGGCACATACTCATGGATTAGAACAACAGGCACACTATGATGCTTGTGATTTCACCATGATCTATTACCCGTTAATAAAATGGAAACCTGAGTGGGGTGGCGGTACGTTAGTGGGGAATACTCTTGTGCCGTACATACCTAATCGCTTGGTTATGTTTAGTTGTGATCAGTTACATCAAGGACAGCCTATTTCTAAGCAGTGCTTTGAACTTCGGTCTATTGCCGTATTTCAATGTTATGCAGAGAGTGCAACGATAGATAGGTTATCATGGCAGAAGTAATATCACTAACAGAGTTGATTGAGTCTAGACTCAAAAAACAGAAAGAGATAGAATATTATCAACGAACATTGAATCAATTAACACAAAAGATCGGTGAGCTAAATTATGAAGTTAGCCTCACTACTATAATTATTGATATGATTGAGAACGAAAGGGTCTTGACTCTTGAGGAAAAAAAGAGTAAAATACTATTATTAAACAATAAAAGGAATGAGGAATGAACATATTTTTTGTAGACCGTGATCCAGAAATTGCAGCTCAAATGATGTGCGATAAGCACGTTGTTAAGATGATCTTAGAATCTGCTCAAATGCTTTCTACTGCTCATCGTATATGTGATGGGGATGACTACGCTAACGAAACAGGTATGTACAAGATGGCACATAGAAACCATCCAAGTACAATTTGGGTTCGTTCTAGTGTACAGAATTATGATTGGTTATGGAGACATATGACTGCTCTTATGCGAGAGTATACATTCCGTTATGAAAAACACCATGCGACTGAACGATTGACAGAATGCCTCGCTCGGACTCCTACCAATATTCCTTATGGAGTAAAGTTTACTGATCCACCACAATGTATGCCTGATTATTGTAAGAATAGTGATGCAGTAACTGCTTATCAGAAATACTATATAATGGAGAAGGCAGATTTTGCAACGTGGAAATATAGAGATAAGCCGGAGTGGTTTAAGTATGCCGGCGAACAAATGGAGTTAAACGTATAATGCCAACATATACATTTTATGATAGTAAGACAAAAAAACAATGGGATGATATGATATCCAATGCTGAACGTGAAAAATTTCTAAAAGATAATCCTCACGTTCATCAAGTTCCCGGCGGATTTGCTCTTGTGGGTGATCATATTATGGGAGTTGGACCAAAACAGGATGGCGGTATGACAGAAAACATGCAACGAATTGCTGAGAATCATCCCGGCTCTCCTCTAGCAGATAGGTATGGCAGTGGTAAAACTAAAGATCAAAAAACTCGCGCTGTGTTGAAAAAACATGGTGCAATTTAATATAAATAGATATGATGCGGCCGAGAAATCAAACTTCAGCACTGATGCACTGTGTCAATGTAAGCTGGGAAGTCAATCCGGCCTTGCATCAAAGGGGAAGTGGCAGTTGGTGTGCCCGCTCTCAATCTCTTGCGGAGTCTCTTGCGGAGATTGAGACTCCCCTCATTTTTATAATAAGTAGGATTTAATATGGCAAGTGCAAAAAAGAACAAAGATATTAATCACAACAGTCTAGTAGCAATTAAACCTATCACAGATAATCAAAAGGTTGTCTTTGATACATGGAAAAAAGGAAAGAACCAATTTCTGTTCGGTGCTGCTGGTACAGGTAAAACCTTCATATCATTATATTTAGCAATGCAAGCAGTCATGGATTTAAAAGCTAAACCTGAGAAGGTAATTCTGGTTCGTTCTCTTATTCCTACACGCGAGATTGGTTTTCTGCCAGGAGATGAGGAAGACAAGGCTGCACTCTATCAGGTGCCGTATCAAAACATGGTTCAGTTCATGTTTGAGATGCCTAATGAGCAGTCCTTTAGTAATCTATATGACCGCCTAAAGGGACAGGGTACACTATACTTTTTATCAACTTCTTTTCTAAGGGGGTTGACATTTGACAACGCAATCATTATAGTAGATGAATGTCAGAACATGAACTTCCACGAGCTCGACACTATTATCACTCGCGTTGGGCAAGATTCTCGTATCATGTTCTGTGGTGATTTTGATCAGACTGACTTACAAAAAACGAATGAGAAGAATGGCCTGCATGATTTTCTACGAATATTAGAAGAGATGGAAGAATTTAATTGCACTGAATTTACGATTGGTGATATTGTCCGAAGCGGGTTTGTTCGGTCTTATCTGATCAACAAGATTAAATTAGGGATTGGGATGGAATAATGGATTTAAATAGATTACGAGAAGAATTAGAAATTGATGAAGGTGTTGAATATGAAATATATTTGGATCACCTTGGTTATCCCACTTTCGGCATAGGCCATCTTATTCGTTCAGATGATCCCGAATTCGATTGGCCAGTTGGATCATCCGTTGGTAGGTATAGAGTTCGTGAAGCATTTGATGAGGATGTTCAGAGTGTGCTGACAGATTGTGAAAAATTATATGTACAGTGGGAACATTTACCAGAAGAAGTGCAATTGATTATTGCAAACATGATGTTCAATATGGGACTAACTCGATTATCAAAATTTAAAGGTATGAAACGTGGTGTTGATGCTAGAGATTGGAATGCAGCTGCTGATGAAATGGTAGATAGCAGATGGTATGATCAAGTAACCAATCGAGCAAAACGATTAGTTGAAAGGATGAGAAATATAGGTTAATGTTTAATCATGTTGGGGTGGAGTTGCAACCAATAACAGCAACAACTAATAATGGTATTCGTTTATATGAAACACCAGAAGGTAATTTATATCCTTCGATAACTACAGTTCTTTCTATAAAGAATAAGAAGGGGTTAACGGAGTGGAGAAAAAAGGTTGGCGAAGATGTAGCAAAATATGTCTCTGGCAAAGCAGCTGCAAGAGGGACTAAGGTTCATCATATGTGTGAGGATTACCTCAACAACATGGAATTTAATTATCCAGATGAATGGAAGAAGCATAAAAAGGATTTCTTACCATATTGTCTTTTTAGCCAATTAAAATCTGTTTTACGCAATATAGATAATATATACGCACAAGAAGCAGGACTCTATAGTGATAAATATAAGGTAGCGGGCAGGGTTGATTGTATTGCAGAGTACAATGGAGTACCGTCGATTATCGACTTCAAGACATCAACCAAAGAGCGCAAAGAAGAATGGAATGAGAGTTATTACATTCAAGGCTCTGCTTATGCAGAGATGTTCAAAGAACGAACTGGTATAGAAATTTCCCAAGTAGTAATTTTGGTAGTAACAGAAGATGGGACCGTTCAAGAATTTATTACGGATAAGCACGAATATCTTAATGCCCTTGTAGAAACCGTTACGGAATGGGGAGAACAAAATGAAATGGCGATTAGCAATAGTGGTTCTGCTAACAACATTGGCAATTATATCATTATCAAGTAAGGCAATTGCTTTTACAAATGAGAGTGATGCATATGGCAATTGGGTTGATGCTCAAGAAAAACTACCACCTGTAGTTGAAGAAAAAAAACCTTTTGAAAAATCGGAGCCCCCTATGGTTAAAGGAAAACCTATGGTCCGAGCAGCAAAACCTGTATTTTGTGGTGATTCTGGTGCATTATTAAAATCTCTTACTGAAACACATGGGGAATCTCCTATACTAATTTTTAGTGAAGGGTATGAAAATGTTAAGCCTGATGAATCAAGTCAGATTATAGTTTTTGTAAATTTAAAAAAAAGGACTGCTTCTATTGTAGAAAATATGCCTAGTGGATATGCATGTATGCTAGGAAATGGCGTTGATATAATGATGATTCCAGCAAAAAAGGGAAAGGGTGTTTGATTTTTATAAAAAGAGTATTGACTTATTAGTACCAGTATGGTATAAATATAGTACAGTTTGATGATACGAATTGAACACAGAACTGGACAGGGGGGCAGTACCCCTCGCCTCCACCAAAAGGAGATTAGATATGGATAAATTTTTAGAAGGGGGAAAAGATGAAAAACCCCCTAGTGCTAGAATTAAGTAAATGGATGTTTAAGGCATATATTCTGTGGAGTATTTGTGCAGATATCACTTTACTTGCTGGAATAATTTATCTAATCTTTTTTTGATGGGGGCGAAATAGGATCGACAGGCTGGAATAGATGAGTGGAGAATTGTGGATTGGACGCCTTATAGTCCACTGTAGTAAATGCAAACGATAATTTTGCATCTGAGGATTATGCACTAGCTGCGTAATTTGTCGGGGTTTCGGGAGTTCCTAGCAACAGAATACTCCCACTTCAAGAATTGCCATGTGGTAATTCAAATTTGTCATGATAAAGGAGATAATTGATTATGACTACTACTACCCAGACCGCTAAGGTCGCAGCTGCACTTGAGAATGGTGCAGCACTAACTGCAAAACAGATTTCAGCACGATACGGTATTAAAAATGTTCGTGCGGTTATCAGTAAACTTCGTTCAGAAGGATTTTCGATCTATCTGAACAAGCGTGTATCGTCTTTTAATGGTGAGACATATATGAAGTATATGCTCGGTAAGCCAACGAAGGCGGTTGTTGCTGCTGGTTACGCTGCTCTACGCTCTGCGTAATTGAATAGGGTTTTTGGGGTTTCCTAGTAACAGAATAACCCCACTTTAAACTAACGCACTAAGGCGAGTTTAATTTTAATAAATGATAACACAAAGGAGATGATGCGGATTTAGAAGCCTTCAAAGTGTAACCGTTTATTCCCTATGGCTTGGGGAACATCACGGGTGATGCCGAAATACATCCGCGAGGGGTCATGGTTAACCCCTCAACTTATTATTTAATGGAGTACCAATGGCATTGAATACCTCAAAGACTTTCTCTCTAGAGATTGAACGAATTGTTATAGACAAGAAAATCTCTCACATGGATGCAGTACTTGACTACTGCTATCGTCAAGAGATTGAGCCTGATACTGTAGGCAATCTTATTTCTAAAAGTCTTAAAGAGAAGATCGAAGCAAATGCTCGAGAATTAAACTTTCTCCCTAGACAAGCACAACTACCTGTCTGATGTATACCATATATACACAAGATAGGTGCGGTTATTGTTCTATGGCAAAACATATTATGGTCAAGAATGATATTGATTTTATGGAAATAAATATTAGTTATGATCCTCAAGCAAGAAGCTTAATTAAAAGTATGGGATTTAAAACTGTTCCACAAATATTTGACGATGATAAAAATCATATTGGTGGATATACAGAACTGTTTGAAATTTATAGTAAAAAAGATGGAACCAATTGATGTATACCTAATGTACTGTGCCATGAAAGCACATTTTGGTAAGGGGGATTATGATTTTATAACATACAAAGGTAAGACCCGTATCAAACGCGATACATTCTATAAGCGCAAGGACAGATCATTTTTCGTTAGATTGTCACGCAAGTACAAGACAGAAAAAGAAATCAAAAACTACTTCGTATCAAATTTTATTAAGAACAAGAAAGGCTACATTGCTAACTTCAGCGATGATATCTTTGAGACTTGGAAATTGAAGAGACAGAGTTTCTTTGATATGTTTGAGGTAGAGATGAAGCCTTTGGTAGAGGCGTTTGAGAATTTATTCAGCATAGAGAATGGACAACACCCAAAATTAATGAGAGAATTTCTAGGGGGCCGTGTCTCGTTAGAGACAATGATTATACTAAATGAATTGGTCAACTATAACCCTAATTGGAGCAAGTCATTAGAGGATGATATTATATGGATTGATTTAAGAAATCTTATGAATAATTACGAAAGGTTCTTGACAATTGATCAAGAACAGTATAGAATAAGACTATTGAAACTCATAGAGGAGTCCAGTTGATGGAAGCAAGAGTGGAAGGGTTCTTTGAGGCGCGGTGCCGGGAACTTGAAAGTAAAGTGAAAGCGTTGCAACACAGCAATGCTGAGTTGACAGTTCATCGTGACGAACTGTCGGAGCGAGTTAAGCAACTCGCAAGTCGTCAACCTAGTTGGCCTAAAGGCTACAAACCTCAACGGAGGCATAACTCAAATCGATAAATGGTATGCTGGCATAGTTAAACGGTATAACAGTTGATTTGTAATCATCAATTCGAGGTTCGATTCCTTGTGCCAGCACCATTTGCAAAAGGTGTAGGATGAAACATATAATAATTATTTTATCAGTACTGATGCTAACAGGTGTTGCACATGCTGATACCAAAGTAAGTGGTGAGAAGATTTTTAAGAGATGTATATCTTGTCATACCTTTACAAAAAATAAGATCGGCCCAAACTTGGCAGATATATTTGGCAAGAAGGCTGGTTCTGTCGAGGGATTTAAATATTCCAAGGCAATGAAGAACTCTGATATAATTTGGAATGCTTGCACCTTAGATGATTTTCTAAAGAAGCCAAGAAAGTATATCAAGGGAACCAAAATGCGTTTTTCTGGCCTTAAAAAGAAATCTCACAGGGAAGCTATTATTAAATATCTAAAAGAAAATCAGATTAAATGAAAGTACGTTTGATTAGTTATACAGAAGCGTATGATAGCGATCCCGTTGCGGTTAAGAAACCTGATGTTGAAAGTCTGATAGCATATTGTGCTAGAGTGTCAAATCCAGAAAATCAGAGTAATCATGAAACGGCTGAGAAACTTATCAGATATCTTATTAAGAATAAACACTGGTCGCCTCTAGAAATGGTTAATGCATGTCTTGAAATTGAAACAACTAGAGATATTGCTCGTCAGATACTACGCCATCGTTCATTTTCATTTCAAGAGTTTAGTCAGCGATATGCAGACCCAACTAAAACCCTGCCCTTTGAAGCAAAGGAAGCTCGTTTGCAAGACCCAAAAAATCGTCAGAACAGTGTATCTTTAGATTTTAATATAGAAGATCAGCGCCGACTGAATGAAGACTTTAGTATGAAGCAACATACATTGTGGAAACAGGCAGAGGAAATATATTCTTGGGCAATTTCTAAAGGTGTTGCAAAGGAGCAAGCTCGAGCAGTTTTTCCAGAAGGTATGACTCCATCCCGATTATATATGAACGGCACATTACGTTCATGGGTTCACTACATTGAACTACGAAGTGCTAATGGCACACAAAAAGAACATCAAGATATTGCAATTGCATGTGCTGTTGAAATTGCAAAAATTTTCCCTATAGGTTTTGAATGCAAGTAGTAATCTTTACAGAAGTATGTCATGGTGGTTTCGGCAGATATGCAGGCACATATAGGGTAGCCACGGAACTTCGTGAAGCAGGCTATACAGTACAGGTGGTCGAATTCTTTACTCAATGGCGTGAAGATCAAATAATCAAAATCATCGATAAATTTGTTACAAAAGAAACCAAACTGATTGGTTTTTCATGCACCTTCTTTTTGCCACAGAATCTACCTTGGGGCGGCAGGACAAAAATTAGAAATTTGCTTAAAGGGCATGACAGCAATAGTGAAAAACAAGGTGATGAAAGAAACCCTATGCCTGGCAATCCTGGCGTTGCAAGTGTACTGTTTGGCCGGGATGATATATTTAATATTTTTGATTACATAAAACAACGATCTCCAGCTAGTAAGATAGTGGTAGGTGGTGCAAGATCAAATCTTGCTGAAGATGAACCCTATAATAAAAAAGTTGATTATATATTGTCTGGCCAATCAGACGTATCTATTTTAGCCTTAGCTGACCATGTGTTCTATAAAACAGACCTCAAAGTAGCATATACAAAGAATGCGTGTCGTGTTGTTAAGGAAAAGGATTACCCTGTAGAAAATTATACTGCGTCAAGAATCCTTTATGAAGACAACGACTTAATATTTGATAAAGAGGTTTTGCCTATTGAATTAGCTCGAGGATGTATTTTTAAATGCTCGTTCTGCTCTTACGACCTGATAGGTAAAAAGGTATGGGAATTCAACAGATCGCCAGAATTGATAGCGGCTGATCTTATTAATGCTTATAATAAATTTGGTTCAACTGGATTTATGTTTTGTGATGATACCTATAACGATAGTGTAGATAAAGTAGAGAGACTACATAAGGAGTTTATTAAGTTACCATTTGAATTATCGTTTAGTACATATGCCAGAGCTGACATGATAATTACTAAACCCCACACAGCTCCTCTACTTTATGAGAGTGGAATGAGAAGTGTATTTTTTGGTATAGAGACATTGAATCATGAGTCAGGAAAGTCAATTGGTAAGGGTATGGACCCAGAACGATTAAAAGATGGGTTGTATGAAATCAAAGCCCTGCCAGGATGGAAGGATATTGTTACAGCCTCTGGTTTTATTATCGGGCTTCCTTTCGATACTGAAGAGACAATTCACGCTACCTTTGATTGGTTACTTCAGTCTGATTGTCCAATTGATTCTTTTAGTCCTACTCCTCTTAGCATTCACCCCACTTCTGCAATAGGTAAAAACATGGAAAAGTATGGTTACAAGTGGGATAAGAATGGTGAATGGTATAGTAAATGGATGACAGAAGCAAGAGCTAAAGAGTTAGAAGAAGAGTATATGGAACGGCGAAAAATTAAGCCAAGAGCAATGGCCCAATTTACATACTTTGGACGTATGCAAAATCTTGGTTGGACTTTAGAAGACTTCGATAATTTAAGCTATACACATGATGAGAGTACTAAAAGGAAGAACGAAATGCAAGATAAATACTATACTAACATGATGAACTTGTGAGGTGATATGCATAAAGCAGTTGTATTAGGTAATGGTGAATCGCGCAGATGGTTTACTGCAAAGAAATATCAAGTGGACGCTATCACATGGGGGTGTAATGCAATCTATCGTGATATGCATGTTCATAATTTGGTAGCAGTTGATTATGGTATGCAACAAGAAATTTATGACTCTGGTTATTGCTTAGATAATCCAGAGTTCGGTGATATAAAAGTTATTCATTTTGCGAATTGGAGTATAGTTCCAGCAGAGATAGCAGATATGATGTTTATGGGATATGACATTCCAGAGTCATTTGTTCATAGAAGTAAGAATAAAACAGCCCAGTGTGTTATATCTGGCAAAGACCCAAATACATTGCAAGAGAAAATTAAAGTTGCAACGGAAATGAATCCTCATCTTGATATGAATGATCTAAAACTGAAGATGGAAAAAGATGTTGGAGTCTGGATTACCTATGTGGAAGAGAATGATGATGTTATAAATATAGATTATCCTATAGGTTGGTCAGCAGGTAATACAGCATTACATCTTGCCTGCCAAAAGGGTCATACAGAAGTTTATATATTGGGATTTGACTTATCAACATATGAAGAGCCATTGAACAATATATATAAAGGGACAGATAATTATCTGTCAAGTGATGCAAAAGGTTTCAATTCAATGAATTGGCAAAACCAGATGCAAACTGTTTTTAGAGAGTTCAAGGATGTTAATTTTTATTGGATAGATGCCAAAAAAGAAATATGTTATGGCATTCAAGAAAATAACGTAAGTTACTTGACAAAAGCAGAGTTTTGTGATACAGTGGTAACACTATAAACATACGAAAACATATATTACATAAGGAGATACATATGTCGTTAAATAAACTCAAGAAGTCCAATTCTTTGGACAAACTGCTCGGTGCAGCCCAAGCAGAAAGTGCCCCCCAAGAAAAGAAGTCCTATGTGGATGAACGCCTCTGGAAGCCGGTCATGGATAAGAGCGGTAACGGTTATGCGGTTATTCGTTTTCTTCCAGCGGTTGAGGGAGAGGATATGCCATGGGCAAAGGTCTGGAATCATGCATTTCAAGGCCCAACTGGTCAATGGTATATTGAGAATTCTCTCACTACTCTCGGCCAAAATGATCCTGTATCAGAGATGAATTCTGCATACTGGAATTCTGGTGTTGAATCCGATAAGGAGATTGCTCGTCGCCAGAAGCGTAAGTTGCAGTATTTTGCAAACATCTACGTTGTCCAAGATCAAGCTAATCCTGAGAATGAGGGTAAGGTTATGCTCTATCGCTTTGGTAAGAAAATCTTTGACAAGGTTATGGATGCAATGCAGCCTGAGTTCCCAGATGATACACCTGTCAATCCTTTTGATTTTTGGGAAGGTGCGAACTTCAAGTTGAAGCTTCGTAAGGTAGAAGGTTATTGGAACTATGATAAGTCAGAGTTTTCAACACCATCTGCTTTATTTGATGATGATGATCAGTTGGAAGAGGTGTGGAAGAAGCAGTATCCTCTAGCAGAGTTTACCGCAGCATCCAACTTCAAGTCCTATGATGAACTCAAGAAGCGTCTTGATGCCGTCCTTACTGGAACTGCTAAGGTA
>VTLG01014235.1_pt1 | contig 14155 bp, 15 predicted proteins | sample 4694571 | NCBI WGS metagenome assembly VTLG01 (sample SAMN12604809, study PRJNA352737) | marine metagenome | biome: ENVO:00000447; feature: ENVO:00000209|ENVO:00000569|ENVO:01000036; material: ENVO:00002151; isolation source: viral sequences binned using virsorter ...
TAGGCTTAAGGGATCCAACGCCTCTTGATGAGACGCCAAGTTTTACACCTTCATCTAAAAGTGAAGATGCAATTTTACCCATTGGTGTGCCAAGAATTTTAGCTTTACCAATAAAGTTTGAACCACTCTCTCTGAGACCAGTGATTTTATGAGAAACACGGTCTAAATTGACAGTTGGACCGTCGGGGTGACCGAGTTCTCCAAGTGCTCTTCCAGATTGAATATGGTTTTCATTATACCGAGAAACTTCCTTACGAAGAGTTTCCATAGGATACATTCTACCATTACGGTTTTTAATGTTTCCTTGTAGAAAAACCCCTTCAATATAAAGAGATTTTTTACCGTTGCGATTTTCAACGATAAATTCTACATTTTCGATTTCTTCTCTAATCAGTTTCATCAGGCATCCCCTGTTATTTGAACTTGTTGAACATATAGAGCACCACCACCTGTATTACCGCCTATAATAGAAACTTTATTAGACGCAATAGCAGTAGCATCACTCCAATCAGCACCTGCTGCATAACATTTTCTTGTATCAGCGGCAATTGTGCAACGAGTCATCCAATAACCTTGATTAGCACCAGCACCACCAGTAGTATCTACAGAAATAACTCGCCTATGTCTAGTGAATGAGGTAATACCTGCATCACCAGTACCGGTAATTGAAATATAATCTCCAACACCAAAGGGACATTGCTGTCCTTCTGGGAAAGAAACAATCGTTTCACTTGCATTAGTGGTAATTCCAATGACTCTTTGAGATGCTTTTGTCATCCCTAAAGTTAGCGAGGTATCTTTGGCAATAAAAAGATCCTGATTATCTGCTGTAGGAGTGCTTCCCACAGTAACGAATCCATCACCATTATATGCATGAACTCGTACAGAATTCGACTGCACCGCAAAATCCGGTGTTACCGTGGCAGTTCCTATAGTAATACCTATAGAGGTTCCAATACCAACCGTTTTATATGCCATTATAGTTCCATAAGTTCATTTACCTTTATTTATAATTCAGATTTCGCCGTCAGCTACTGCCACAACTTCTTCCTCATCACTCACACTATCTTCAATTTCATCTGTTTCTACTTCATCTTCCGCCTGATTATCACCAAATAAAGAATTAGCTGCATCAGGACGATAAGCATCAACTCTTTCTGCAGATTTTGCAAAAAGTATATCTTTTAACTTATCACTAATTTGAGAAGCAGAAGCGTCATCCACCATCATATCCATAAGTTCATCCATATTCTAATACCATATATTGTGTATGAGTCTTTAGTATTTATAAAGTATTGTGTGTAAGGTTATAATCCTGAATCATTTTATATAATTCTTGCTGTAAATGTGGCAAATAATGTTGCTCTTCATGAGGTCTTCCAGGTGCTCCAGAATAATTGTCAAGATAAAAGGAAATCATACTATAAAGTAATCTAACTTCTTTAGCATCCATTTTTAATTGGACCCACCACTCTTTATCATAACTATTCCATTTATCCCAATCAAAGGCATTTTCTTGTCGAGCAGAATAAACATCATGTTTCAATCCATCGCCCTCTGCCATCTAAATTACCCCGCCTTTAGCCTTTTTCTTAGGAGCATTTAGATCAAGTTCTACAGTATCTGTATTAGCTTGGGTGGCAGCAGATGTTGCAGAAGCATCAGGTTCCATAACTGTTGCGCCCAAAGCTGGGTCAACAGGAGGAGTGGGTAACAATCCACCACTACCTTCGGGATCTAACATCATTTCAGCAGGATCTGGAATAATACCATCCTTAATTTCCTGATCAATTATATCGTCCTGTTCTTTAATCTCTTCTGTAGTTTGACGTAGAACCTTCCTTCTTACATAATCTTGAGAGAAGTATTTTCCAACATAAGGTTCTGCAACAGCAACCATTGCTAATCTTTCATTAAACAATTCTGCTTCTTTAAGTTCAGAGAAATGATTATCATAAAGGAAGTCATACTGAATATGCTCTTCCATTATCTCCCAATCTTCGGGAGTAATTACATTCGTCAGGAGTAATTGGGTCTTCAACATGTCATTAAACATGTAAGAGAATCTCTTTCTCAAACGTGAAACAAACTTACTAAATTTGACCTCATCCCTTAGGATCTCAGAAGATCTTCCCAAGTTAAACCCACCGTCTCCATCCATTCTGGAGATGGGGACATTAAGTGCCCGATAGAGTTTTTTCTTAAAGTATTCAATATCAGTAATTTCTCCAAGGTTTTGACCTCCTGGCAACGTTGAGATCTCGGTTCCCCGGCCGCCCTCTCTTCTTGGCAACCAGAAATCCTCCAACATTGACATGTATTTTTTGTCATCACGAATTTCTCCAGTGCTCGCATCGTATACTAACTTGTTACGATACCTCATCATAACATCACGTAAATACTGTTCTGCCTTAACTTTAGGCAAATTACCAACATCAATATAGAATATTCTACGTTCTGGTGCTCTTGATAGTCTGTATATAACCAAACTATCCTCAATCATACGTAATTGATTAAGTGCTTTAATTGCTTTATGAAGATAAGAAAGAGTTGATCCTTTATTTCTATCTACTAATCCAGAAGTAACATAGGTAATAGAATCTTTTGTCATTTTGATTCCACCAGCACCACCCATAGCCGAAGGACTATTTACTGGAAAGGTTTGCTTTGGAGTATAAATGAAATATTCTTCAAGTTCAGGCATCTCATAATCCATTGGATTATCTTGATTCTGATTCACCAAACGATACTTATCCTTATCACTCTTCTTTTGCTTGCGAATATAACGCATTTTCATTGCGTCAATATAACGCAATTCTTGTATTCCCGCCTCAGGATTCTTTAGATCAATTACTTTATTGTAATATAATCTACCATCAATATACCAATTTCTATAAATTTCATGTGCTTTTCGATCAAAATCCAATAATTCAAGTACAAACTTAAATGCTTCTCTTACTTTCTTTTTAATACCATCACTAGCATTTAAATTATCAAGATCAATTTGCACCGGACTATCATTACTATCTGCAACAATAGCTTCATTTACTATATCTTCAATGGCACTATCGCACTCTGGGTGAAGTGCCATTTCTCGATATCTTTTTATTAAATCAAATTCGGTTCTATAAACCCCTTCAATATCAACATAAGAACCAAAAAAACCGCTACTCAAATAGTGATCGTTGCCATCATCACTGCTAGGAGGAACAGGCGAGACAACATTGGGAGATAGCGGTTCAGTATCCTCAATTGAGAATCCAAATAACTTGGCCATAATTAATAAACTAGTATCTTATACTAGTTATTTAGTTATCCAAATTAAGCGTTATCTTTAGTATATGCTCCTGGCTCCCAGTATTGAACCTGGAATTCAACAGTATATTCTTCAATTGCATCTGTGTTTTCGTATGACAGATCAATTGTAGAAATTGTTGTTGGGAATATATCAAAGAAAGTGTAAGTCTTTAATGGAGTAATGGGAGTTCCACTTACTGAAGCAGTGGCACCTTGAGATGCTTTACCAGCATCAGCTCCTCTACCTAATTGATGTACTAATGCATAAGTCATATATGCACTTGGATCAGTAGCACCAGTAGCATTACTGTTTTTACTAATACCTTGCACCCATGTCTCGAATGCGTTACGGATTAGGAAATTTTCATCATTAATAACTGTAATTGACCAGGTATCAAATATCCTATCTCCAGCAACTTTTAAAATACGACCTCTAAAGGGTATTTCAACTGGAGTTACATTAGAAGCAGGAAGTGTTGCTGCTTTACATAAAAACTTAAAGGTATCTGCTTCTTGGTTATCACCAGTTCTCCAAGTATTCTGACCAGCAGCTACTGGGAATGATGGAATCTCCACTTCAAATAGATTCGGCCTTGCGCCTCCTCCTGAAAGCTTTGATTTAAAAGCACTGATTGTTCTGAGTGTTGACATTTAGATTCTCCTATGAAATTGATAAGACATTAGATAAATTAAGTTCTACCAGTCACTTCTTCAAACGCAACACCTGTTCTGGTAGCAACAAATGTAAGGGTAATGAAGTTGATTGATTTAGTTGGCTTCAGGAAGATATCCGCCCTGAATTCGTTGTTATCAATTACATCAGGAGTGTTATTTGATTCATCACAAATAACCTGGAAGTCATAAACACCTCTCTTCGCTTGAATATCGCGTAGATAAGGTTCAACAATGTTAACGAAATTCGCTCTTGTAGTTTGATCGTTAAGTTCAAACAGTTGTGCTTGAGCAGATCTTTCAAGTGCTTGCTCCACTGTAAGGAACAATCTCCGAACATTAATCCGATCAAACGCCGATGGATAAGTAAGTCCGGTCTTATCACCAAATAGCATTACTCCAGTGCCAGTCTGATTAACCACTGGGTTAATTCTTTCTGGATAGAGAAGATCTCTTTGTGCCTTAGAAGGATTATATGCAAGTTTAATTGCATTGTTCAACAATCCTCTTTGCTGTCCTGCGGGTGAGAACCATGGGAAAGAGTTGATTGAAGTTCTTGTCATCAATCCTCCAATGTCTCCATTACATGGAATGTAACGGAATTTGTTGTTGAAGCGATCATAAGTATACTTATAACCACTATCAAAGATTGCATAAGATGATGACGTAAGTGGTGCAAAGAACTCAAGAATGTTATTAGTCTGAGTTGTTGTATTTGTTAGATTGACAACACCTGGTCTATAAGGTGAAATACATGCAACACAATCTTTTCTACTCTCTGCAACAGCAATCAATTTATTTGCTTTTGCTTGAGTTTCAGCAAAACCACCTAATCCAGGACCCATTAAGAGATAATCAACTGCAACTTCATCTTTATTAGAGAATAAGTCGTATGCAGTAATAAGATCTCCCAATTCTGCTTTCATTCCACTTGGATTATAAGTAGCAGCAGTTGTATAACCAACTCCCCCTCTTAAGGTGTAAGTGGTAGCGCCAATTCCGCTAAAGGTAACTCCCTGAGCATCTTGTCCCCACAAAGCAGCAGTATTGCTAATAGGATCGAAGGATGCACCACGAACACCAGTGTAAGTAGTAAATCCAGTAGCAGTTGGTGAGGTATTCCATACAGCATCACTTGCTTGTGATGGGTTATAACCAGCATAGATGTACTCAGATGCAGTTGCTAGGTAATCCTTATAGTAAATTCTCTGTGGAGCATTAACTTGAGAAATGGCATCTAATGCTTTAGATAATCCTACGTGCTTCTCAAGAATATTACCCTGAATACCTGTAACGGATCCAGTGTCATCAACGACAGCGATGTTAATGCCGTCATTCTTACCACCTCTATCCGACGAATAGACATTCGTAACAGGTCTACGAGCAATAGTCTTCCAATAGACTGTTGAATTGGTTAATCCAAGAGTTTGTTGATCATACCAATCAAGAATTGACGATGCTGCAAAACCTACTGCGCCATCTGCTCTATAAGTTTGTGTAGTAACACCTGAACTATTACTAAAGAATAGTTTATCATTCTTTTCAAAGGAATTCATCGAATTACCTATTCCATAGGCAATTTGAGTTTCTGTTCTTCCCGCACCTGAGACTTCTACGCGAGAAACAATCTTGACTTCAACAGTACTAGCACTGTGAGTAGTGTCTGTCGTAACACCAGTAATAATTCCTTTAAGGAATCCATTGAATGCAGAAGTGGTTCCAACACCAGCTAAAGAAGTATTTTGGATAAGTGTAGTAACACCCCAACCAACTCTTGCTCCAATATTATTAAGATTATTGGTAGTAATACCAATGATCTGATCGGCAACGTCATCAATATAGCAAACCTTTAAATCATTTGCCCATGTACCTGGATTCTTTGCTGCATATGTAAAGTTAGTAGCAGAATCCCAATTTGCTTCATAATCATCAAAATTCTTAATTTTTGCGCTGGATGCTGAAGTAGCTCCTACACCTGCATTAGAGCAGTTTAGTGTAGATCCATCACACCTAACGACTTTGAGAACTCCACCATAAGAAAGGAATGAAGATCCTGTCATCCAATATTCATATTGAGCATCGGTAGATATTGGCTTACCGAATGTATTGATTAATTGCTGTTCTGTCTGAATGTCCGTAGCTTGATCTATCGGGCCAATCTCAAATGGACCGGCAATAGCACCAATATTATCTAATACGTTATCAGCTCTCCCAACTGTTAAATCAACTTCCCGCGTAATTACACCGGGAGATAATTGAGGAGTCGCCATGTTTTTGTTCTCCGAGTCTCAGTTTCTCTGAAATTATTTATTAAAAAGTGTCTTTACGTATCACCTATATTCCCACATATATGATCTATCGCCATATTCATCGGCTTTAAACCAAGTATCACCATCATCATCAGTAAAACTATCATCATCTAACCCATCTGACATAAAACCAAAGGGTGCCATATCCTGTTCTATCTGATTTTTTTGTTCTTCATATAATCTTTTTCTTACATCTTGGTCTGTAAGTTCTTTAAAGTAATCACATTGTACTAGCCATGCATAAATTACAAGGCACATTGCAAGGTCATCATTACAACCTTCTTCTGCCTCAAAGGAATTACTTTTTTGAATAAAAGTAGTTAATTCACTTAATATTTCGTAATCACTGAATATCAATTTATCCGATTCAATAATTGTCTTAAGGTTTAATGCCCCAACTTTTTTAACAGTCTTAGACATCTTAACTCCTAATTGAGTTTTCTTACCAGAGAATCCCTGACCAACAACTTGACCAGCACGACCTCTCATAGATGCCATAAGAAGATTTTCATACTCCAAATCATAATTTAATATAGATGCTACTTGATCTCCTACATCATTAACTTCACACAAAATAAAAGCCTTATTATACTTACTACATATCTCATAGATTATATTAGGAAATAACATTGGTTTAATCTCATTATTCCTATACTTGGCAACTACCTTATGAGGGAAGGTGGTTATATCAATCATTACAAATGCAGAATAATCTTTAACTACTCCACGAGCAACGTCTACTGTACAAATATAATCATGCTGAGGTTGAGGTTCTTCATAAACATCTAAACCAGCACTTCTCTGAATTGGATTCTCATATACTAAAGTTCTTAATTTAGAAGGTGCAATAAGAGTATCAACAGATCCTAAAAACTCACATTCAAACTCAACTTTAAATTGTTGATCGGATGTGTTTGCAATTGTCTGCAATCTCCACTTTTCATCCCTTCCAGGAACTTCGGACCAATGAACATCAGTTGGAATATACTCATTCTTTTCTCTTTCAGCATCATGCCACATACGGTAAAAATGATTCATACCGTGTGGAGTTGAAACTATAATAACTTTGGTTGACTTACCAGAGGTGATAGTAGGATAAACAGAACTAAAAAATGCATCAGCAATATGATTAGGAACAAACGCAAATTCGTCAAGAAAGAGGATATTAAAAGACATACCCCTAACAGCGCTGGCAGAAGTAGAAGCAGCCAATATTTTAGATCCATTCTCTAACTCCAATGAACCTCTATTCCAAGAAAGAACACCTTGCTGCATCCATTTTGGAACATTTTCATATGCTGTTTGTAAACGTCCTAATAATTCTCTAGCAGTGGCAGCTTTGTTTGCCAGAATACCTATGTTTACACTATCATTAAAAAGCAAATAGTGCAAGAGATATGATATAACAGTTGTAGATTTACCTGTCTGTCGAGGCATCTTACAAATGTTAAATCTATTCTCATGAAAATTTTTAATTAAACCTTCTTGAAAATCATAAGGTTCAAAGGGCATTAAACCATGATCAAGAGTAACAATTTTTACATGATTTTTTGCAAAGTAAACCGGATTATTCTTACATCTCACATATTCAATAATCTGCTCTTGATCAAATTCGACAAGAGTATTGGCTTTCTTTAAATTCGGATTACCAAGATAAATTTCATGATCCATAACAATCTCCTACATCATTTCACCAAATAAATGTTTTTTTGGATCTGCGTTACTTAACATAAATTTTTTATCATGATCTATAGTTTTTCTTGTCATATCTAAGATTTTTTGTAAATTTTCTGCTTTCTTTTTCAATTCTTCAATTTCTTTATTTTCCTGATCCTCCGACTTGGAGGAGTGGTTCTCCTGGGTCATGGTCCGATACTTGATAACCCCGCAGTTTAGCACCAGGATATACTTTCTCTATTTGATCCTGTACACGTTTGCGAGTTGGTTTAGATACTTGGGGGAAAAACATTTTTATTGAGTAACCACTTCCTCTCCAAGATAACATAACATTTATTACATTTCCTACTTTGGAACGAATACGAGTAGATTCCTCAACTGGATCTACGTATTTAATATTTGATTGTGGAACCTTCATAGGTTCTGGTTTAATAATGTCAATCACTTCCGCATAAACTTTTCCATCAGCATCTTCGATGGTCAAATCTTCTTTACAGTATTGTCTGAAAGATTTCATTAAATTTAGATAACTTCACACTTATATTTAGGTAAAAGTTACCTCCATAAGGTCAAGAAAACATCTAGAAACAATTGTCCATGAATACAAAAAGGCAATCGTATTAGCTAACATATCAAATCCAACGAGTTACAGTTAATTCAATTGAATTATCATTCATCTCCCATTCTTCAGCAACTTCAAATCCTTCTTCTTTTACAACATTATGAAGGGTCATTCTAGCATACTGTTGAGTTACTTTTTCGATAAACCTTTCTACAGGAACATCCAAATCCCAGCTATCCAATTCAGCAACTAACTCATAGTTTCCTGTATTTTTATTCAAACGAAATCCAATATCATTCTTTATAGCAACATCAGCAACAAATGCTGGATGCTCTTCGGCATGAGATGGATTGTTAATAACCAACTGCTGATTCTCTTGAATGTCATGACCCATGAGTTCAAGTGCCTCAACCAAATAATCACGTTCTTTAATTTGAGTTTTGATGCATGTGAAATGTGACATTACGGTCCTGGGAAATGTTGTTCTTGAGATGAGACTGAAACATGATCATGTTCAACGACACTCCTATACATATCGGCAGTTGGTTCTTTATATACAACTACTCCAAGTTTTTCTTCAATACGCTCAGTAAGCTTTTCGCAATTAGGACCAGTTATACCCATAACCGTTTCAGTTACAGTACCATCTTGCCTAATAGTAAATTTAATAGTTTCTTGTTGTGCCATTTTTTACATTATAAAGTGCTATTTATTATTCTCCTCCACCACCATTGCCACCACCGCCGTTGCCGTTCCCACCGCCATTACCGCCACCATTACCATTACCATTTCCATTCCCGTTATGGGACCCATTACCGTTGCCATTGTGACTATGCGAATGTGTTGATCTTAACCAACCTCCGGGACCTACTGACTTTCCTGTGGGAATTTTTTTACATTTCTTATCAGTATGGCAATAATATTCCCCTTCAGGACATCTCTTGGAAGCTGCTTCCTCTATAAAATCGTCATACTTTTTCTTCATGTCGTGTTGTTCGTTGAATTTTCTCAAGTTGCTCCGTATTCTTTTCTCTGTGTTTCTGTCCATTATATTAACATATTTATTAGATGCTGAAACCATATCATTAATAGAAAATTCTCCATCAAGTTTAGTATCAAGAGTCATTCTTTGAACAGGTATAACTCCAAAAAATCTATTATATCTATCTTGTCCTGTTTCTCCAGGTGCCTGAAATCCTTGATCTAAAAGATCTTCGTCACCAGGGAAGAGAAATGGATCAAACCCTGCTACAGGAGCTTCTGCGCTTGAACTAAATCCAGGAACAGTAGATGTTGAATTCGTCCAATTAGTCGGAGGAGTTTCTTCAAGATACTGCTTAAAGGATTTCATAATCCTATAACTGTTAACGGATCACTAGTAACCGTTGCTATTCCGGCACTACTAACCCTTACTCTATTATTTTCAAAATTTATTTTACTTGCATTATCTAAGTTGGTTCCATTACTCTGAATACCAACTTTTCCTCCGCCATTTATTGTACTAAGAAGTGTAGGCATTATTAATCTCCTTATGCATTAGCAGTCTCTAAAACAGAAACCAGAATTTTTAAAACACTATTAGTGCCAGCAGTTGCAGTAACATAATCACTTGTTTCTAATACCAATTTTCCATCAAGAGGAATATATGCATCATTAGCAGGAACAGATGCTGCATTAATAATTTGAGTAGTTGTGCTACTTCTTACATGCGCCATAGTAATGGTTGCTGCAGCAGAACCCGTATAGTTGGTTACGTGTGCATACAAAATAATCCCAGTATACCCAGTAGGCGCAGTATAAATCGTCTGGGGTGACGTAGTAAGTGCTTTTGTGTAAGTTTTAAATCTATTAAGTGCTAGTGCCATTTTAACTGAGTGCTAAGATAAAGGGTGTCATTTCATTAAATAAACTCTTAGAGAAGGATCTTCCACTAATTGTACCACTACTTTGATTAATTTGTAAATCATCACCTATTCTAAAGTTACCTGATTGGTCCGTGCTTGTATAAAGAACTAATCCACCAGATTCCACAAGAACTTCATTTGCCTGAATTGTGACTCCACCACGTTTTGGAGTTGCTTCTGTGATATTATTACCAGCACCTACATATTCAAATGTATGTGAACTAGCAATAATTTTACTTGCTTGAGCAAAATATGCAGTCGAACCAACACCAACCGTATTGAGTAAATTGGTATCAAGAGTTAATGTAGTAATTCCAGATATTACTGGAGTTGAACTATTTATTTTATAATATATTGGATACATGGTTGCAGTTGCAGCCGCATTTGAACCACCTCCACCACTAATAGTAACATCAGGAGTTTCTGTATACTGACTTCCACTACTGATAATAGTAATAGAATCAACAGTTTCATTTTCTACTGTGGCATATGCAGTAGCAGTTTCTCCACTTGGACCACCAGGATCATCAATAGTAACAGTAGGAGTAGAAGTATATCCACTTCCTTTATTGGTCATCGTAATTTTAGTTACTTGTTCATAAAGAGTATCGAAATAAACTAACTGTCCATCATAAGGTCTATCTACTTCAATCTTGGCCTTACCTGCAGTAGAACCAGCACCCGCATAATAATGTGCTACCGTAGATATACCAAGATTAACTTTAAATTTAGTAGCAGCTGGAATTGCCTCAACATCAAATACAAAAGGTCTTCTATAAGGATATGTTTTACCACCAAAATCACATGTAAATCCAATACCCGATAAGGTAACTCCCATTCCTACTTTAAAGTTATGTGCTGCGGTAGTAGTAATGGTAGCAATACCTGTACTGTGAGTATAATCAACTCCTGATATAGTAAACTCATCCGTGGCTATATTAATTGTTGCTTCTTTCTGAGAAACTGCAGCACTTGATGTGACAATACCAGAATACTGTAAATCACTCAGGCCATTAGCAACTAAACCATAAGTACCAAAACTACAGTTACTATTTGCTACGTCTGCTTGACCACCTGTGTGACAAGTAATTGCTTTATCACAACAAATGGTAAATACAGAAACTAATTGAGCAAACCCATTATTAGTAACAGCAACACCTACCCCACCCTGATTATATTGAGTGAAAGCATCAACGTTCATTGCTTTCAATAAACGTGCTTGATCCCCATCAATGTATATTCCAGTTCCTGTTGTTGTTTGACTTGTGCAGTTCTGAATATAAGGTCCTTTCCATGCACCACCACCAACGTTTTCTGCAATTTCAGTAGTTGGGAATCCCACAGCACATGCAGGTGCAAGATGATCCTTAAAGGTCATATTAGCCAATTTAGTGGCTTTCCTTACATGGAAAATATCTTTAGTAGGTGTAGATGGACTTACATTTACAGTCCTTTGATCATCTCCAACTACAGACACATAAGCAGGAACTTCAATAGGATTATCTTCTTGATAATTTCCAGAAAGAACTTTAACAGTAGTTCCAGATTGTGCAGCACCAACTGCAGCAGAAATTGTTAAGAATGCATTATCAATAGACGTTCCATTATTAGTATCTAATCCATCCTTGGCAACATAATAAACATTCGGTGCAGAGTTAATACCAGTGGCAGTAGCAGCAATAGAAACATTGTCACCAATTGTAATACTAGAATTAGTAATTAAGACATCTTCATCACCAATATTAATTTTATTATTAACACCATCAATAGTAACAGAACCAGAACCTACTGTAAGAACACCAACAATTCTAGTATCACCATGAATTAAAACACTGGTTCCTGCAGCTCCAGGATTACCAACAACTAATGCATGTCTACGATTAGTAGTTCCTATTCCAATACCACCAGCAGTTACATTAATACCATCTTGGAATGTACTAATACCAGTAGAATCTACATGAGTTACATCATCGAAATGAATGGTTCCTAAACCAGTGACACTACCAGTAAAGAATCCATCTCCTTGAACATATAAATGATAATCTGATTTTGCTTGAGTTGTTCCAATACCAATTTTCTTAGTAGTATGAATACCAACAGAATCAGTTCCCCAAGTTCCTCCAGCACCAGCATTAACTGTAGAGAATTTGAATTTCTTATGTACAGGATATCCAGTTTGCGCTATAGCAACCTGAAGGTACATTCCATCATAAGCATCCAAATTGGTAGCAATACCAGTTATATCATCCAAATATTGGAGATTTACAGCGCCACCTCCCCCGATGGATGCCATCTGAGTTTGGATTCTATTAACAAATAACCTATAATGTTCAGAAAGATCCTTTAAAGTTGCAAATTTTTGATCCAAAGGTGTAAGAGGATCTTGTGATACACCAAGGTCAGTATAAGTTGGAGGACTATCAGTAAGGTCTTCTTTTAAGAAATTCTGAGACTCTTGAAGATCTTCAACAATTTTATAAAGTTCTGTGATATTAATAGAATTATCACTATGCTTTTCATTTAATTGTTCAAAATCTTTCTTTAAATCATCAATACTTTCATCATAATATTTTACTTCAGGAAGTTCAGAAATTTCCTTCTGCAATTGATCAAAATACTCTTTAAGAGATTCAGTAATGATATTTTGAGATTCAATATTATTATCATTAAATTCAGTTATTTGTTCATCAACATTCTTCCTTAGAACCTCATACTTTCCTAAAATATATTTTTTTAATTTATTATCATCATCTTTAAATTCTCTATGATGACTATTAATCTGTAAAGCAGCTTCTTTTAATTCATCATATATTCGATCAGTAATATTTTCTACATTCTTTCGTATCTCCTCTTTAGTCTCTTTTATATTCTCTCTAACACCCTCAATTTCTACACCAGTTTCAAACTCTTTAGTGCTTATTGTTTCTGTAAGTTGTTCAACCTCACACTTTAATCTATCTCTAACTGTATGTAAGGCATCATTAACCTTAACAACATCTTCATCTATTACACTAAAAGTTCTACCAACCCAAGAAAGGTCAGGAAGGCTATCTTCATTTACCCATTCAGGTAAATTGGGAATTTCAGATTTAACTTTATCAATCTGCTCACAGATAGCAGTTATCTCTGCATCATATGATTTTGGTTCAGGAACTTCAGGAATTTGTTCCTTAAGAATCTCAATCCGATCTTCAAGATCAGATATCTGCTCATCATAATATTTTACTTCTGGAAGATCAGCAATATGCTGCTTTACAAAATCAATTTGCTCACATATTACTTCTACTTCTCTATCATAACTTTTAGGCTCTGGAACTTCCGGAATACTCTCTCTAACTTCTATAATCTGTTCTGAGAGTAGCCTTAATTCCTCATCATAAGTTTTAATTTCAGGAATATTTGGAATATCCCTTCTTACGTCACTAATAAGACGTAATACTTCTGTAAGATTGGTTATATTAACTTCTTCTTTTAATTCTTCTTCTTCCTCTTCTTCTTCTTCTTTCCCAGCTCCTCCACCAAAACCACCCTGTTCACCAGGATCATTCGCCCGATTAGCAATAGGTTCTTCGGTTATAAACTCTTCTATTGACGGCAATCCTTCTGAATTTTCTTCTTCGAAAAAATCATCAATAGAAGGTAGATTTTCAATATTGTCGTCAGACATGTTACAAGTTATTAGTAGTTATTACTTTGGGATTTTTCTCCCAATTCTATTTAGACGAACTACTAAT
>VTLG01003004.1_pt1 | contig 14153 bp, 10 predicted proteins | sample 4694571 | NCBI WGS metagenome assembly VTLG01 (sample SAMN12604809, study PRJNA352737) | marine metagenome | biome: ENVO:00000447; feature: ENVO:00000209|ENVO:00000569|ENVO:01000036; material: ENVO:00002151; isolation source: viral sequences binned using virsorter ...
GTTTTACCTGAAAACTTTGATCCATTAAAACAAAAGAAACAAGTTAAATTAATAGAAGCTGTTTATAAAATTTATGAACACAATGTAGAAAAGCATAAGCTATGTGTTGTAATGGAAAATCCTAAAGTAGTTATTTTTGAAGAAGAATATAAAGGAGAAGGTTCAAATCCTTATTTAGTATTTAGATGGAACAAAGCATCTGGTGAAGTTTATGGTAGAGGCCCAGTATTTAATGCAATGGGTGCTATTAAAACTTGCAACTTAACTGTAGAATTAATATTACAAAATGCTCAAATGTCAGTAAGTGGAGTTTATACTTATGAAGACGATGGCGTAATTAATCCAGACAATATCTCTCTTGTACCTGGATCTTTAATACCAGTAGCTCCTGGTAGTAAAGGGTTAGTACCGATTAGTGCAGCATCAAACTTTGATGTTGCTCAATTGGTTTTACAAGATATGAGAAACAATATTAAAAAAGCATTATATATGGAAACTCTTGGAAGACCTGAAGGAACTCCAATGACAGCTACAGAAGTTTCAGAAAGAATGGCAGATCTTTCAAAACAAATAGGATCTTCATTTGGAAGGCTACAATCAGAATTTATTAATCCATTATTAAAAAGAATAATTAGAATATTAGCTAAACAAGGTAGAATAACTATTCCTTCTATAGATGGTAGAGAAGTACAAGTATCTCCACGATCTCCATTAGCACAAGCACAACATTTACAAGATGTTGCTGATGTAACTAGATTTAATGAAATTATTGCTGGTACATTTGGGCCACAAATGATAAATGTAATTGTGAACCAAAGTGAAACAGCAAAATACATAGCCGAGAAAATGAACCTTCCTGAGAAGTTGATAAGAGATGAATCTGAACAACGAAGAATTGTTGAACAGATTTCACAGCTACAGCAGTCAGCTGAAGCTCCACAAGAACCTGGAGCTCCTCCTAATCAACCACCAGAAGGAATGTAATGTCTTGGGATGCATTAAAATCACAAAAAGAAAAAACAATACCAACAAAAAGCGTAGATGGTTTCATTCGAAACCCTGAAGACGAAACAAAATTAAATAAACATTTTGCTAATGTCTTTAAGGGTGAAGAAGGAAAAGCAGTAATAGACTATTTAAAATCTATTACTACTGAAACAGTTGCTGGGCCAAATATCACCAGTAACGGCTTATTCCATATTGAAGGAATGAGATTTTTAATGGGTATAATAACAACACGAATAAAAAAAGGAGAAAAAGATGGCCGATGATAATGCTAAAGAAACAACAGCACCAATCGCCACAGAACAACCTTCTGAGGCAACTCGACCTGAATATGTTCAGGAAAAGTTTTGGAATGCTGATACAAAGCAAGTCAATGTAGAAAACCTAGCTTCAAGTTATAATACACTTGAACAAAAATTAGGTTCTCGTACAGAAGACCTTTCTAAACAAATCAGAGATGATATTGAAAAAGAAAGATTAAACAATGTTCCAGAGTCTTACAAATTAAATGTTCCTGAAATTCCAGAGAATGTAAATTTGAAGGTTGATAAAGATATGGATCTTGTTAAATGGTGGGATGGTACTGCTAAAAAAGCAGGACTTTCTCAAGAGCAATATGATGAAGGTGTTAAAGCCTTTGTTACTAATGCTATGGCTCAATTACCTAACCAAGATTTAGAAATACAAAAACTTGGTGACAAAGGTAAAGATAGAGTACAAGCAGCAGAGATGTGGAGTAAAAAACATTTATCACCAGAAGGTTATAATAATTTTGCTAGACTAGCAGCTACTGCTGAAGGAGTTAAGGTTATTGAAGAATTAATGAATCTTAATAAAGACTCTACTATGCCAACTACACCTACACAAGTAGATGTTTCAGCTTCTGCTGACGACTTAAAATCAATGCTTAATGATCCTCGTTACTATGATAGTTCAAGACGAGATCCTGCATATGTAAAAAGAGTAACAGAGCTGTATGAGAAGGCCTACAAAAACACACAAAAATAAAGTTAAGTTTAACTTTAAGAAATTAAATAAACCCATAAAGTGGCTTGATTGTGTAAGTCAAACTGGTTGGATATCTGAAAAAGATATAGATGATGCTAGACCAGCTAATTGCATAACAGGCGACTTTTGGGTTTATAGAGATACACCTGAATATATCACTTTATTTGGCACATACTCCTATGATGAAAAAGGAGAAATAGAATTTGGAGAAGTTATTACTATACCTAAAAAGTGGGTATAATGTGCGTTGCCTACAACATCTAGTAAATTTAATTATCACTTAGACCTGAAAAGTTTCAATGTTAGCCCTTTTTGGATAACTAATATAATCTTTACAGACAATCGATTGTTTAACATTAACTATAACAAAAAGGACACAATACTATGGCAAGTTCAATAAATAATGCCTTTATTACTCAGTTCGAAGCTGAAGTCCATATGGCTTATCAGCGTATGGGTTCAAAGCTAAAAAACTTAGTAAGAACTGTCAACGGTGTTAACGGATCGACTGTTAAGTTCCAGAAAGTTGCAAAAGGTTCTGCAAACACAAAAGCAAGACATGCTGAGTTGGTTGCAATGGATCTAGCTCACAGCAATGTAAGTGCGACTTTAACGGATTACTATGCAGCAGATTATGTTGACAAATTAGACGAACTAAAGGTTAACATTGACGAAAGACAAGTTGTGGCTCAATCAGCAGCGTATGCATTAGGTAGAAAAACTGACCAAGTGCTTATCGATGTTCTTGACGCTTCAACGTCTATTGCTGTTAATGTCAATTCTGATGCTTCTGAAGCTATGACTTTAGTCAAAGCTAAGAACATGATGGAAGTGTTCAATGGAAATGACGTTCCAGATGACGGTCAAAGATACTGGGTTGTAGGGCCAAGACAATGGTCTGACCTATTATCAGTAGATCAGTTTTCTAGAGTAGAGTATGTAGGGCCGAATGAATTACCATTCCCTGGCGGTATGACTGCTAAGAGATGGATGGGATTCTTGTTCTTCGTACACTCTGGATTATCTTTATCTGGTGACGACAGAAAAACATTGGCGTTCCACAAATCAGCAATTGGCTGCGGTATCGGGTCAGATGTACGAACTGAAGTTAACTACATTCCAGAAAAAGTATCTCACTTAATCACTTCTATGATTTCATTAGGTGCAGTAGAAATTGATGGCGATGCAGCTAGAGTTCAGCTTTGTGACGAGTAATAAATAGGAGGAATATAAAATGGCTTACTCAACAGACAATCCTGTGAAAAAAATTTCACAGATGGGTGCTAGTAATTCTCTTTGGTATTACACTGACGGAGATGCAATTGGCACAATAGATGACGCGGACTACTTTCTTGCTGACTATGCAAACCTAACTGCTGGTGACATAATTTTTGTCAACAGTGGAGGTTCAAATGGCGTAGTTGACATTTTAATGGTTTCAGCATCGTCTTCTAGTACAGTTACAACTGTATTATTAGCATAACGCTTAAAACTTAGGGGGAGCAATCCCCCTGAGTTACTGATAAAAAAAGAAAAACTATGGCAACAACGAAAATAGATATCTGTGCAAGAGCTTTGATAATGATAGGTGCTCAACCTATTTCTTCATTTTCAGATGGTAGCACAGAAGCATTAGTTGCATCTAATATTTATGATGATGTTGTAGAAGCATCTTTGACAAGACATAGATGGAGATTTGCAACAACACAACAACAACTTTCATTATTAACTAATACTCCAACAGGTAGATATGATTATGCATATCAAGTACCTACTTCACCTGCGGTGTTACAAATAATTACATTAACAGTTAATGATTATGTAATTCCTTATTCAAGATATCAAAACTATATTTATTTAAATGGTTATGGATCAAACAACGAAGTTATTATGGATTATATTTACAAAGTAGATGAACAATATTTTCCACCTCATTTTAGACTAGCTTTAGAATATGAACTAGCAGCTTTATTTGCAGGTTCAGTTGCAAGAGATAATGGTTTAATAGAACAATTTAAAACTTTATCAGAAAGACAATTTCTTATTGCTAGAAATATTGATTCTACTGAAACTACTTCTAAAGTTTTAGATACTAATAGATTTATAAACGCTAGAAGATCAACGAGAACTGATGCATAATGCCAAGAGTATTACGAAGCGTATTAACCAATTTTTCATCAGGGGAATTAAATCCTTTATTAGCAACTAGAACAGATGTAGCATCTTATTTTCAAGGTGCAAAACAATGTAGAAATTTTGCATTACTTGCAGAAGGTGGAATAATGAGAAGACCAGGTACAACCTATCTTGCTACATTACCTGCTGAATGTAGATTAATTCCATTTATATTTTCTGATGACGAAGTAGCTATTATTGTATTGTCTAATAATAGATTAGATGTTTATAATACAAGTGGTACAGCTATTACATCAAACTATACAACTAATTGCAATTGGACTACAGCTCAATTATTTGAATTAAACTTTGCTCAATTTGGAGATACTATTTATGTAACTCATAGAAATAATGCAATTCGAAAAATATTTAGAGAATCAGCAAGTTCATTTACAGTTACTACATTTGCTTTTGATACTCATTCTTCTGGATATCCAATATACCAACCGTACTATAAATATGCAGACTCAGCGACAACTATATCAACAAGTGGAACAAGTGGTTCAGTAACAGTTACTGCAAGTGCTAATACTTTTACTTCTTCTTGGGTAGGAATAAATATTCGAAAAAATAAAAAAACAATGACAATAAGTGGTTATACAAGTGCAACACAAGTTACAGCTACAGTTAATGAAACATTAGATAACACAACTGCAACAGCAGATTGGGATGAACAAACTATATCTTCATTAAGAGGATATCCTCAAGCAGTTACTTTCCATAATAGTAGATTATGGTTTGGTGGATTATTTTCTAGACCTGCAGGAATAGTAGCATCTAAGATTTCTGAATATACTAATTTTGATGTAGATGATGGAGAATCTAATGACGCAATTGATTTAGATATTGCAGGTGATCAAGTTAACGAAGTTAGACATATGATATCTGGAAAAGAATTATTAATCTTTACAGATGGTGGAGAATATTATGTACCACCTTCTTCTGACAATACTATTACTCCAGGTAATATATCAATTGAAAAACAAACACCTTATGGAATATCTAGAACAGCTCCTCAGATGTTTGATCAAGCAGCAGGTTATGTTCAAAAGAATGGTAAAACAATTAGAGAGTTTATTTATTCAGATATTGAAGATGGATATAAATCTGCATCAGTATCTGTATTAGCACAACACTTAATAGATAGTCCAAAACAAATAGCTATTATGAAAGGTAATACTGTTAGACCTGAGCAATACGCTTTCTTTTTAAATAATGGAACAACACAAACAGGAAAACTTTCTGTATTTCATTCTATAAGAGATGAAAAAATTGCAGGATGGAGTTTATGGACTACAAGAGAAAATGATTTATATCAATCTATTGTAGCTTTAAATGATAATTTAATTGTAGCTGTTAAAAGACAACTTAATAGTTCAACTGTATATACATTAGAAAAATTTTCTGATGATGATTCAGTTACTTTAGATTGTCAAGGCACAACAACATTATCACAAAGAGGAACTCCACTTGTAGATGGAGGATCTCAATCTGGAACTACATTAGTTATGGATGGATTAACATCAGCTCCTGTTACTAATGAAACTTTTACAATTGCAGGAAATGCAACTGAATATACAATACAAGGAGTAACTGACAATGGTTCAGGAGAATACAGCGTAACTTTAGATAAAACTTTAGCAGCAACTCCAGGAGATAATGCAGTAATAACTTTTACAAAAGGTTTCTTTCATACTGTTCCTTCTATTTATCAAGCAGAAAAAGTAAATGCTGTAGTAGGTAATTCATCATTAGGAGAATATACAGTAACAGGTTCTAATACTATAACATTAACTACATCAGCAGGAGCTCAAGCTACAGGTGTTAAAGTAGGATTTAATTATATTCCAATTATTGAAACTATGCCTGTTGACAAAGAGTTACCTGAAGGGCCATTAACAGGATTGCCTAAAAGAATATCTAGAGCTATAGTAGATATCAATAGTACTTTAGATATGACAATTAAAGCAGCAGATTCAACAGCAAAAGAATTAGTAGTACATCAATTAGGTTTTACAGCAGGTTCAGATTTAGAACCTGTAACTTCTAAAAAAGAATTTTATTTTTTAGGATATAGTAAAAACCCAACAGTAACAATTTCTCAAAATGATCCATTACCATTAAGATTATTAGGGATGTCAGTAGAGGTGGTATTCGTATGAAGATTTATACTAAGATAGTTTATGATATTAATGACAATATTATAGAAGAAGAATCATTTGAATACAATGGGCCAATAGCAAAAGCTGATGGTGGTACAATGATGTTAGCGTCTTCTATATTTTCAGCAGCTAAAACATATACAGATATACAATATGCTAAAGCTCAACACGATGCATATAAATATCAATTACATCTAGATATGGAAAAAACAGAACTAGATGGAATGATTGAAAAAAATCAAATTGAAGAAGCTGGGCAAAAACAAAAAAATAATAATTTAGCTTATGCGGTAGCACAAGGTTATTTAGATACATCTAGACATTTCTTAGCAGTACAAGAAGATCAAGATAGAATTACAGGTCAAGATAAAAAACTTGTGAGTTTAAACACAACATATGCTGTGGGAGTACTTAAAAATAAAAGATATGTTGACAAACTTAAAACAGACAATGCAGTCTTTGGTGGTTACTTATCTATTGCTGCCGATGTTACTGGTGGCTATGGTAAGTACAAACATTACAAAGAAAAACCAAAAAAGAAATCAACTACAGGATCTAACTCATCTGATAGTGATTCAGGATATAGGTACGATTTTTAATATGACTTTAAAGAAAACAAAATCTGTTGTTAATGTATCTTCAGCTGCTAATGCTAGAAATTTAAAAGCTGATAAAGAAATAGGTTCTAGTGCTTTAGCTTATGCAGAAAAAAGCGTTACAAATACTTTAGACTTTTTTGCTAAAGTTAAAACTGAACAATCTCAAGCTCATCATTATTCTAAATTTACAGTAGATCTTAAAAAGAAATTTGACGAAGTAGAAAATGATTATCCAATGGATGGAGATTATTTTAAAAAGATTACTGACAAATGGATTAAATCTCAATTAGAAGGTATGCCAGAATTTTTACAACCAGCTGCAATGCAAGAAGCAGCAACTCATCAAGCTAGTTATGTTTCAAAAATAATGAATTTGAAATGGGTACACGATGATCAAAATACTTGGAATGATTCTGAAAGAGCTGTTGAAATTAAAATGAATAAATTAGATATGGCTATTAATGGAATTACTTCTAACCCAATGTTAGAAAATGAAGATGCAGCAGTTACATTAACTAAAGTTAATAGTTTAATTGAACAAGAAATAGGTTTGATTATTGGGCCTTATGAAAAAACTTTATTATATATGAATAAGAGAGGCTATAATGATTTTACACAAGCACATAACGATAAAAGAATTAGAGATATTTTAATTAATATAGAAAAGAAAAGAGTAGCAGCTATTTACCAATTAATGCCTGATGGTGAAAAAGGAAGATATTTAAATGATTATATTAATTATCAAAATGGATATCAAAATGAAAGACTAGAAAAAATGTTTGGTGTTAATGGTAATCAATCAATGACACTTAATATTTATGAATTAACTAAAGATAAAAATTTAAGAACTGACATAATAGAATATGCTCATACTTTAAATAAGAAATACATTGTAAATAAAAATAATGAATTATCTTATCAAGCAGAAGAAAATAATAAAACATTAGAAAAAGGTGCAGCTTGGACATCTGGTGAAGTTACAACATTAAATAATGCTAGTACTATTTATAATGGTATAGAAAATGGTCTTTTTGATATTAATAGTCCAACTTCAATGCAAAAATATTTTCATAATCATAAATCTACATATGGAATACAAAATTCAGGCACATTTAAAGAATTTGTTAATAATTCAAGATTAGTTGAAAAATATATGATACCTATTCTTCAAGATCACGGTTTTATTTTACCTAAAGATGAATCTGAAAAAGCATTTATTTTAAAAGGGTTAGTAGATAATTTAGATATTAAAAATACAGATCCATCTGAATTAGCTGCAACACTTAATGATGTTAAAAGACAAAATAGTAAGTGGGGTAAATTATTAAATTACACTGCTAAATTTAATGTAGCTCCTAGTCAATTAAGTGCTAGATTTTTTGATCTTAAACATATCTCTCCTAAAAACCCAGAAGGTATAGATGAAGTTAAACTTAATATGGGTATATACAATTATATTAGAGATATTAATCCTTCATTTGATTTTTCTCAATTAGACGGACACGAGTTTTATGAATTTGCTTATGCTAAAGGAGTTAATAGAGCAGGATCTAATAATGAAATAGCTATTGCTATAGAAAAATACTATGGCAAAGATGGAGGATTATCTTATGAGAAAAGAGAAGCATTATTAGATAAAGAATTAAATGAAGGCCCAACAATTGAATTAGAACCTTTAGCAAATAATTTAAGAAAAGATCAAGCAGTTATTAAAAAAGACGGAGAACATAATATGTTTGATAAAGTCTTGTATAACAAATTAAATAAATACAATGTTAAAAGAGATTGGTTAAGTGAATCTTATTTGCAGTTAGCTGATTTTGGCTACACTATGATAGGTAAATTATCAAACAAAGATCATATTCAAAAATATTGGGCAGATAGAGTTCAAACATTTGAAGAAGCTCCTGATGGAATTAAAGCTATTCTTGAAAATGGAATGTTTGGAACTGAATTAAGTTGGGTTCCTGGTGCAAATTGGATTCAAGGAATAACTGGATATAAAGGACAACATTATATATCAGATGATAAAAGACAAAGAGTATTAAAAGAATGGAGGCATCAATACTTAATGTTAAATGATGGAACTATTTCTTTAAATTCTAAAGAAGGTGAAAAGTTAGCTGATATTGCTATGGATAAAGCAATTGCTAAATTTGGTAATTATGAAATTAATGATACTACATATGATGCTAATAAATGGATTCACGCAGATCATTTAGAAGTAGCAAATGAATTAGGTGAATTAGAATATCAAAATTTAGAATTATCTAAAGATTCTAAAGAATATAAAAATAATTTAGCTAAAATTGAAAATTTAAAAAATAGTTCTAAAAATATAGAAATCACAAGTACAACTTGGTCGCCTGATATATCTAAATATTTTGATGTTAATAGTAAAACATCTAAAACTATAATGGCAGCTGATGCTGAAAAAATTATTACAGATTTATATAATAATAACAAAGAAGAATATATTCAGATCTTTGGAGATTTTGAACCTAAATATATAATTAGAAATAGAAAATTTACTGATGGTATTCAAGTTTCTATTAATGAAAATATGCCAGGTGAAGATAATTTACCTGCAATGAAATTATTAATTAGAGATGTAGATGGTAATATGTATGATTTAAATGAATTAGCAGGTGCTAGTAATTATAGATTATACACTAAAGATGTAAAACTAGATAAAGGTCTTCCTTTTACTTATGAAAATTTAAAAGAACATAAAGCTATAGAACAAGCTGAAGCATTAACAAATAATATAAAAGAATTTGTTCCAATGTCAGATGGTGTTGAAAACTTTGTTTATGAAACATTTTTAAAATTAGATAGATTTGCAACAACTGTTGGTAACTGGGAAGCAACATTACCTTCTATATCAAATTTATGGACAGATGATATTAATCATAAAACATATCATCAATTTTCTTTTGCTAAATGGAAAAAGAAAAATATGGAAGCGGCAAACAATGAAGATTTAAAATGGTGGGGTATGCATTTAGATGATAATGATAATTTAAATATTAATGCTATTAATAAAGCATTAGGTTGGGTTTTAAATGCTACTGATTTAGATGGTAAAGTTTTTGAATACGAAGATGAAATTAATAAAGCTGTATTTGAAATAGCTACTAAACAAAAGAAATATGATGCAATTGAGAAAAAAGGTTGGAGTAGTAAATCTGCATTAACAACTCCACCTGATGTTCCTAATACAATGTATAAAGAAAATTTATCTTTTTTAGATTGGACTTTAAATAATTATAATAAAAAAGATTTACCATTTCCATTTAGAACAAACAATTGGTTAGCTTTATGGAAAACTAATAATAAATGGAATGGAAAAATTAATACAGCTGAACCTTCTAAATTAGAAGTATTTGAAAATCCTTCTTGGGGTATTAGAGCTGCATTAATTAATATAGCTAATAAATCTATATTAGTTAGAAATACAAAACCTGGACAAGCAGAAGCTGCATTAGGTAGTGAACCAACATTAAAAGAATTTATAACAAAAGGTCATATGCCTAAAGAATGGAAATCTTATTTAGCTCACTTTAAAAAAGAATTAGGTTGGGAAGAAGATCATATAATTAATTTAAAAGATGCTCAACAAATGGCAACTATTGTTATGACAATGGCGTATCACGAAAATGGTAAAGACGCTAATGGAAATTATCTTTTAGATAAAATGATGCCTAACAAACAATTAATGTCTTTAATAATACAAGAGGGTGTTAACTTGTATTTACAAGATACAAAATGGTTAGATAAATAATGCCTTTTTTAAGTGATACAGGCCCTGTATTTGATCAATTACAAAAACAAACACAGGATCAAAGAAAACAATCCAGAATGTATGGAACTGGATTTATTGATAAGTTTAATAAAGAAAATGTAATTTCATTAGCTTATAATTATTTTTTAAATAACGAGGCTTTTCCTGCTGATCCTAATTATGATCCATTAAAAAATCCTGAGTTAGCACCATTCGGTGAAATAATGCATTTATTTATGAATGATAAAAGTGCTGCTGAATCTAAAGCAAGATTAGATAAATTAAGAGAAAGATCTGTACACGATAGAAGTAATCCATTAGCTGGATTAGGTACTATGTTAGGATTCTTAACAGATCCTTCAGGATTATTATTATTTTCACCTGCTGCTAAAGTATTAGTTAGATCAGGTAAAATATCTAATACTGCTAAAATAGGTTCTGCATTTACTGCTGAAGAAGTTGCTAAACAATATTTAGATACTGATAGACCAGATATATATGTACCATTAGTAGCTGGATTATCATTTGGATTACCAGCTGTAATGAACTCATTTAAAGTTGGAATACCACACGCAACTAAAATGAAAGTTAAAAGATTAGATCAAACATTTAATGCAGAAAAACCACCTAAACAACCTGGATATGAAGATGGTAAGTTTATTCATCCAGAAGAAAGAATAACTCCTACAAGTGTAGGTGCTTCAGTTGCTAAAGATGCAAGAGCACAAATGTCTTATCAAGAAGCTAAAGATGCAGAAGAATTTGTTTCTACTATGTTTGGTAAAGTAGGAGAAGAAGGGCCTTGGACTCCTGTATTTAGAACTATGAAAGCTGTATCTAAAGAAGCAAGAGTAATGATGGGTGATTTATTAGATACACCTTTATTAAAATTAAAAAACAAAAGATTATATAATTTTACTTCTACACCTCAATCAATTGAATTGTTAAGAAGAAAAGGTGAACGAGGAGTATTACAATCTCAAGTATTATTATATCAAGCATATCAAAGATATTTAAAAAGAGTTGGTCAAGAAGTTCCGAGTACTCATTTTGGTTTAATGATGAGAAACAGATGGACTGATGGTAAATTATCTTACAATCAATTTGCTCACGAAGTTAGTAAAGCTAGATTAAATGAATTTAGTCACGAGATTCCTGAAGTTGCATTAGGTGCAAGAATAACAGAAAGATTTGTATATAAACCTATTGGAGAAGAAATGGTTCAATTAGGATTACATACAGAACATTTAACTAGAAGAATTGGTATAGTTGAAGGAATTTTACAAAGTATGAAAAAGAAAGGTACTCAATCTGGATCTTATAAAAAAACAGATGGTACTACAGCTACTTATACTAAAGCTCAATTAGAAGCTAATTTAGCTGAAGCTAAAGAGCTATTAGCTCATAAACAAAAGTATGGTGGTTTAAGAAAAAATTATATTAACATAATTTATAATAAACAAATGATAGATAAATTACCTGCTAAGTTTAAAGAAATTGTAGCAGCTGATTTAATAAGACAAGGCAGAACAATTAGTTCAGCAGCATTAAATCAATTAGTTAAAGATCTATCTACTATGATGCCTTTTGTTAGACGAGATTCTATTAAAGGTAATGAAATGGAAATGTTTGTATTTCAAAGACCAAGATTTGCTAGAGCAACGCACGTTAGAAATTTAGATCTTACATCTCAAGGTCAAAAAGAATTATTAGAAAATGGATTTATTATTGGTGATACTAATATATTAATGAAGACTTATTACAGACAAGTATATCCAGATATATTATTAACTAGAAAATACGGAGATCCTAATGGATTAGGTTATAAATATATTAATGAAGCTGAGTCTATGACAAGTCCAGGATTACTCCAAGTAAGAGAAGAATATTCTGCTCGTGTTTTTAATGCTAAAACTAAAAAACAAAAAGATTTTTTAATTAAAGAAAAGAATCAAGTTTTAGAAGATTTAGAATCAGCAATAGAATTAATTAGAGGCACATATGGATTACCTAGTAATCCTCACGCTTGGTATTCAAAAGGTATGAGAACTATGAAGCATTGGAATGCATTAACAATGTTAACTGGTTTTATGGCAGCAGCTCCCGATGTTGCCAGAGTATTAATGACTTCGGGATTACAAAGAGGATTTAAAAGTCAATTTGAAGTTTTTACTAAAGGTTTTAGTAATGGGTTATTTAAGATGGGTAAAAAAGAAGCTCAAAGATGGGCAGAAGCAATTGATATGCTTACAGGTCAAAGAGCTATGTTATTTTCAGATACATCAGATATGTTAGGTATGCCTAATAGAATTGAATCATTTATGGGTAAAGCATCTATGTTTAATTTTATGTATATTAATATGATGTCTAGATGGACAGAATTTACTAAATCATTAGCATCAATAACTATAGGAACTAGAATTATAGAAGACTCTATTGCTTGGGGATCTAAAAAAGGTTTATCAGATAAATGGAAAACAGCATTAGCATCATCAGGTATTGATGAAGCAATGGCTGCAAGAATAGCTAAAGAATTTAATAAACACGGAAAAAAATTTGAACATAATTATATAGCTAATACTCATATGTGGGATGATGTAGCAGCAGCTGACGCTTTTGGTGGAGCTTTAAATAAAGATATTAATATTACAATTGTAACTCCTGGATTAGGAGATACTCCATTATGGATGAGTAAAGAACTTGGTTCTACAATAGCTCAGTTTAAAAAATTTGCTATGGCATCTACACAAAGAATGTTGTTTAGAGGTATGCAAGAAAGAGATCTAGATTTCTTATTTGGTTCTATGATGTTAATAGGATCAGGTATGATGATTGATGGAATTTATCATAAAGTTAGATTCCAGAAAGATTATAATAAATTATCAATGCAAACTAAATTATTAAATGCTTTTGATAGATCTGGATTAGCTGGAATTTATACAGATATTAACAGAGGTATTGAAGCATTAACTGATAATAGAATAGGTATTAGACCTATGCTTGGAGATAGAAAACCTTATGGCACTTCATTAAAATATAAAGGTTCTTTATTAGGGCCAAGTGCTGGTCAATTAATGAATATTATGGATATTATATATGATGTAGGAGGTAATCAATATGATCATTATACAGCTCGTAATGTGCGTAGATTAGTTCCGTTTCAAAATGTATGGTACCTCGATTGGTTATTTGACGACATCGAAAAAGGAATTAGATAAATTATGGCTATAACAATATCTGACGCTACACCTAGAGTGCAATATACTGCAACAGGAGGACAAACTACTTTTGCAGTTAATTTTGAATTTTTTGCTAACTCAGATCTTAAAGTTTATAATGGAGCTTCATTATTAACTTATGCAGCAACTCCATCTGGAGCTACTCAATATTCGGTAACAGGAGCAGGTGTTACTGGAGGAG
>VTLG01008275.1_pt1 | contig 14152 bp, 21 predicted proteins | sample 4694571 | NCBI WGS metagenome assembly VTLG01 (sample SAMN12604809, study PRJNA352737) | marine metagenome | biome: ENVO:00000447; feature: ENVO:00000209|ENVO:00000569|ENVO:01000036; material: ENVO:00002151; isolation source: viral sequences binned using virsorter ...
TAGGATATTCTTTTATATATTCTTGTATTTTAGATTTATAATATTTCTTTTCTGTTTTATTTCCTAAAAAATAAAAATATCTACGCTTACTTTTTTGCGGTATAAATTTTGCATCAGGAAACATTTTAAGTATTTCTTCTTTTTTTTGCGTACCTAATTTTTGTCTTATTGATCTTGCACCATACAATTTACCTTTTATTTCTACACCAAACCTGTCATTATCTCTATCATTAACTTTAGGGTTGTTTTCTCTCATAGATCCTATATATGTAAAATTACAGGCTTGGTAGATAGTACCTATTTCACCAGCTAATTCATCAACAGTTGCAGTTACTACTTTATATTTATTAGGTAACATTTTCATACTTTGTGTTATTAACTTACTAGCACTATGTGGGTGTGACCAATGAACACAAGCACCTCTACTAAGTAAAATAATTTTTCCTGTATAATCAAATTTATCCCAATGTCCTAAGTTTTCACTATACTCTGTACTATATACAACCGCACCACCTAAATTACCTTCAAAATATATGCCATAACAATACTGAACCATAGCAGGCATACATTGTAGCCATTCATATCTTTTTATTAAATTACTAGCTGTTCTTACGTCTATTTCTTGTACAACTGCTTTTTTTATATCTGTATCTACTTTTTCCCACCATCTACCGAAAAGATTATGTGCATCTTCTTTTTCCATCTGGTCTTTTATTAGCTTTTGATGTGCAATCATTTTATTAATCTTGCATATTGTTCAATAGTCATAACAACACGCCAATTATCACCTTCTTTGCAACCTGGTCTTTTATTAAACCTAACCATAGTAATCGCATGGTCTACATTTGCATTTAGTCTTTGTTGTTCTGCTTCTCTTGGCTTTCTAAGTACTGCTTCACTTTTATTTTTCATATCACAAACCTGCACAACAGTATTAGGAATACCTATAAGATCTCCCTTATCTAAATCCATACCTGCCCCAAAACGTCTTTCAACTATATGCCCTGTAGCTGCTGTTAGGTAAATACATGCTTCTCTTTCTGCCCTATCGCCCTTATTCTTTTGTGGGTTCATTTCTCAAGATCATATATTTTTTTCTTTAGTTCATCATATTGAACAATATATTCTTTAGTAGCAAACTCTGAATTATGGTTAAACATATATCTATCATTAAGTTCACCTAACTGCTTATACAAATCTTGTATCATTTTTAATTTTTTATTATTAAATTCTTTACTTAGTGCATCTTCTTTTTCTGGTTTTTTAGTCCAATCAGAAACCAAAATAAGTAACTCTTTTATGCGTTTAAATGCGTTTTCTACTCTTTCTGTTGTTTTCATCTCATTGCCCATGTAAAGCCTGTTTCTAATTTAACAGCTATGCCCTCTTCTCTTTCTTGTTGTTCTTTATCTTCAATCGCATTTATCATATCTTTCCTAAATTGATTTGTAGTATTACTATATTCCCACTTCTCAGGTTTGCGTTTTCTTGTTACTTTTACACCATCAATACTAAAACTACTCATGATAATACCTTCTAGATAATACTTTTCTAATACCATTTTCTTTTCTGTTATCTGCATTTCTATTTCCTTTTTTTGTAATTGCAGTAATTTAAGCTGTCTTAGTAACTGTTCTGGTTGTGGATTCATAATTAAAATGTAAATTCTGTATACTCTTTTGGTTGCCAATCATCAGGCAAATGATACAGCCATTCTAAAAACATTCTTGCAGCGTTCATAACTTGTTTATCATCAAATTTTGCTAACCATTCTTCTCTTTCAATGGCTTCTAGTTCTTCTTCAAAACTCATGACATTAAAAGGTAAAAAACAATAGCTTTTACATAGTATGGGGTATACCCCTGCATTATGCAAGCCTTACTATAATTTTAGCTATTTTTAGTTAATTTACTCTTTATAGGCTTCTTTCCTTCAAACTTTGTACCTTTTTTACCAAATAATTTTTTAATTTTACCTATAAGCTGTTTAAACAATGGTTTAAGTATTCTGTTTAGTACAGGAGTTAATGTTGCTGCGGTAGTAGCTACTATAGTTACTGCAAAAGTTGTTGAAACTGTATTTATAGAAGGTAAATACTTTTCTACTGCTGTTGTAGGCTCCCATTGTATTACACATTCTTTAGTTTCTTCTACCCATACAAAACCAATTACTTTTTCTGTACCTTTTGCATTTAAATCACCTATTCTAGGATTATTCTTTTTAGGATCAGGACACTCTATTTTATCTTTTTCTGGTATTTTAGGTACTTCTGGCTCTTCTACATCAGTTTCGGGTGGTTCTACGTTTGTAGGAGGTTTTGCTTCTTCTACAAGTAATATTTTTTTCTTGTCATACTGCAAAGGTACATAAGAAGGCAATGGACAAACAAAACTGTTACCGCTAGGGTCATCTATAAATAACTGATTGTTTTTCGTACCATCATTTCTAAAGGTTACGCATGGCATTGTAAGGGTTGGTGGTAGTGTCCTTGTTATATGCCTTGTATTAGGTAAAGATTGCTCTACAGGTATATTTATTATGGGTATGCGTGGTATTGCTGAACTTGGTATTGTATCTATTTCTGGCATTAAATACTAAGCTTAGTTTTTGGCTTTGTAGGCAATGCAGGTTGTGTAAATTTTGGTAGTTCTTTATCTATTAAATTAGGCATATTACCTATCAATTCATCTAATATTTGTTTTTTAATTTTTTCCTGTCCTTTTGGACTTGTTATGTACTTATAACCAAAGTAAACTGTAGTAATAGAGCCTAGTGTTAACACAAATGTAATACAGGCAATAGCATTAATTATTTTTTGCATGATAAAAGAGGCATTTCTCAAAGCATTAGTACCTGTTACTATTATAACTTTTATGGCTATATGTGCTATTGCGCCTTTATATGTAACTATGAGCCTTATGACAAGACAAATGCAAGAAAAAACTAACTAATTAGATTCTTCTACAATTTCTGTTTTATTTGCTTCTGCTTGACTAGCTCTATCTTGTAAAATAGCCTGTATTTGTATTATGCGTGTTGTGCATTGTTCATGTATTTTTTTTGCTTGATCAATGTTTTTAATCATTAACTGCAATTCTTTTTCTAGTTCTTCGTTAGTCTTTGCCATAATTAAAATGCAACTCCTGTTGCTTGTATTGGAGTATTAATTAAATCAATTTCAGCTTTTAGACTTGTTTCTATTGCCGTAACAGCATCAGTTCCAAGTGCATTTTTTACCCAAGTAATCATTGTTGCACTATCAGGTGTTTTTTTTGATATATCATAAGCTATAAAATCAGATGGTAATGACTCAGGTTTAGTAAAAACTACCTCACCTGTATGTCTTGCTTTTTCTTCTGTACCATCCATTCCTTTTACTCTATATACAACGTTTGTAAAATATCCGTCACTAACATCTCTTTTACATTGTGTGCCGTTAATTTCCCATGTGTAGGTAATAGCCATAATAATTATAATTTTTTTTATATTAGCTTGTATATGGTGAATTACCAAGTATTGAAGTATTCCATTGAGATTTTAATTCTGTTGTACTAGAAGCATTTTCTATAGCAGTATCAGCAGGTGCATCCCTTAATGCGTTTTTCTTAGCAACAATAGCTGTTGTGTCTGCCTCAGTTTCTTGTGCTTTTTGAAATTCAATATCAAGTTCTGCAAGTTTTGAGGTTCTTGCATTTCTTATATTATTTTTGTGAATTTCTCTAGCTTTCGCCATGTTAATACCAAATCCCATCATTTACTCCGTATAAGTCCAAGCATCTCTAAAACTCCTATCTGTAGGAATTTCAGATTTATTAACAGTATAAACTGTCTTACCAGAAGGGCAATCTTTAGCTTTGATTTCATCTAATGTTAAAGGTGTGTTATCACTTGGAATCACAATACAAAGAGTTCCATCATCATCTGTGTATATAAATCTTTTATCAGAATTAGCCATAATTTTTTTCTTTTATTATATTTGAATTTAAGATATTAAACATCAGATCCAACAAACATCATAAAATTATACTCTCGATCAAAAGATGCTATATCAGAATCTTTTACACATCTAAATTTAACTGCTGTGGTTGAATATGTATCACCATTTGTATAAGAAGGATGTCTTAAAAATTCACTAGTAGAAGTTCTACTTCCTATTGTTGCCATGCAATAATTTGCATCAGCGAAAGCATCACTAAAATTTACAGTAAAAACTCCTGTAGCATTATCTGTGACAGAACTTACATTATAGTCATCTCTTATAGAGTTTCCAACGCCGTTGTAATTAAGCCAAGCATGTATTGCATTTTTTCCTAAAACTGCCATTATGATACCTCCGTTAAAGCAAACTTATATTTTTTGCCATTGCGTTTGTTCACTAGAAAAAGATCCTCGGCTCCTTCTTGTATAGTATAACTTCCCCAAGTTCCGTCAACGTCATTAGCACCACCTTCGTTAGATAAGTGAAGGTCATTAGTATATAAATTTCTCCAACGATTGTTTGAAACACCTAAATCACGAGTATTGTCAGAACTAGGTATAAAGTGACCATTTTGATTAAATCGTGCAACTTCTGTTTCATTAATACCAAATATTAAAGATCTAGAAGATGAGTTATGGTAGATGTGCATACCATTTGCATCTAAAGCAATAGCAGCTGTATATCCATTACCACCAATTTGTACTTGACCAGTTGCACTATTATCCATGCTTATGTCAGTATTTGTATCACACGACAATGCTGTTGCTGCTAATGTTCCTGTAACTGTTGCACCACTACTTGTAGTCTCAAACTTTTTAACGTCATCATAATTAAGTTCTACTGCACCATCAGCTAAAAATTTTGCAAAAGATTCAGAAGTTCCTTTTTGTAGGTAAATTCCAGTACCATTAGTTGTTAATACTAAACTACCAGTGCCTACATCAGATACATAACTATGTGATCCATCATGATAAATTTCTAGGTCATCTCCATCACCTAAAAGAATTTTACCATTATCTTTAATATCTATATCATTAGCAATATATAAGTCATTCCATCTAGCACCACTAGCACCTAAATCATAGGTAGCATCAGCATTTACTTTAGCGTGTGCATGAAAAAGAATTTTATCAGAAGCAGTTTCTAACTTTTTACTGTTGTCGTAAAATAATTCCACGGCACCATTAGCTACAGCATTAATCATGTCTTCGTCTGTAGTACTCTTAACAGTAAAACCACCATTACTATTAGAAACTCTTATATTTACATCTCCATTAGCTTGTGTACTTCTGATAAATAAATCTCCAATACCATCATTATCAATGTAAGAATGTACCCCAGAATGGTAAATATCTAGATCTTCACCTGTTCCAATTATTATTTTATCGTTATCTGCCATGTGAATATCATTACCATTACTTTGCAATTCACCGCCTAGCTGTGGTGAAGTATCTTCTACTAAGCTTGAAATACCGCCTCCCGAAGAAGCTGCATATGTAACTTGTCCTGTAGATGAGTTGTAATACAAAACATAACTCTGTGTGGATTGTGTCAATCCATGCAAAGATACACCATAGCTTTCTGTACTAAACTTTTTGCTGTTGTCGTAATATACTTCTACGGCTCCGTTTTCATTAGTAATAATTGCATCTTCAGAAGAATGTCTTATTCTAATTAAACCTGTACCACTTACAAGGTAATTACTTGTTCCATCATGATAAATCTCAAAATCACTCTGTTCTCCAAATACAGCTTTAGCATTATCAGCAAAATGAAATTTATTATCCGACCTATCAAACAGCACATCTCTACCAGCAGTAGCCCCATCAAAAGTAACATCACCTGTAAAAGTTCCACCTGTTGCAGCTATATAATTAGCACCATTACTAATTTGATTATTATTAGTAACAGCAGTTGCACCAGCAGTTATTCCGTCTAATTTGTTTTTTAATGTTGTAGTAAAATTCTCATCTGTTTGACTAGCAACAACAAAATCTATAGTGCCGTCTGAATCTTGATAGGTAACTGTAATACCTGTTTCAGTGTTACCTGATAACATGTTTCCTACAATATCTTGTACTTCCTCGTTTGTTAGGGTTGCTGTAATGTAGCCAGCACCATTAGTAATATTTGAGTTATTTAAAGTTATATTAGCAGTCCCATCAAAGCTTACTCCTGAAATAGTTCTAGCTGTAGCTAGGGCTGTTGCTGTTGCTGCATTCCCTGTAATATCTGAACTTATAGAAGATGGTAAACGTGCATCTGGAACTGTGCCACTTGCCAAATTATTAGCATTAAGAGAGGTAAGATTTACACCGCTTATAGCAGGTAAAGTACTAGGTAATCTAGAATCTGGTACTGTACCACTACTTAAATTACTCGCATTTAAAGAAGAACCATCTATGTAACCAGCACCATTAGTAATAGCATTATTATTTAAAGAAATATTTGCTGAACCATCAAAACTAACCCCTGCAATAGTTCTAGGAGTTGTTAGCGTTGCTGCTGATCCTGTAGTATTTTGATTTCCAGCACTATTAACACCTGGTAAATCTATATTTGCAGTACCATCAAAACTAACACCGCCTATAGTTCTCGCTGTAGCTAAAGCAGTAGCAGTAGCAGAATTACCTGTAAATTGTGTAGAAGATAAAAATTGTGTACCTGCTGATTTTAAGACTTTACCTGAGGCTAAATCTAAATGTTCTGAAAATGTCCATGAATCTGTTGAATCTACCCAATTTATAGTTTTATCTGTTGCACCTTTTAATGTAATACCACCACCATCTGCGGTAGTATCTGAAGGGCTAGAAACCTTACCAATTTCAATATTTTTATCTTCTACGGTTAATGTTGTTGTATCTATGGTGGTACTAGTACCGTTTACAGTAAAGTTACCGCCAACTGTGAGATTTCCAGCTAATAATCTATTTGTATCTGGTATTGGTAAATAGTCTAGTGATTGCCATGCTGTAGATCCATCACCTATTTTTAATTTTCCTGTATCAGTCTCATAACCAAATTCACCTGCAAGCAATACAGTATTATTAGATGTCCAATTACTAGCAGTATCCCTTCTTTGCTTTTGTAAAGCATTTAATGTAATTGTCATTTTTAAACAGAACTACCTGCATCTATTATATTAGTTCTAGCAGGTGATGAGCTACTTGTTAAGCCATCTAATATATAAGCTCTTGCAGTTGTTGAAGAATCGCCAGCATCAAATAATAAATCACCTATATCAACAGGTACAGATACAAGTTCTACTTCTACATTCCATTTACTTACTATGCCATCAGATATAGTTGGTGGAGTTGCATATAGCCAAGCGTAATCAGAAACTAAAGAAACAGGTGGTGTTGTATAACCACTCCATGTACTTGACGATAAATAAAATATTTCAAAACTACCATTCTGGCCATCATAATGTGTTCTTATAAGATTTACCTGTGTTTCTGTTAAGTTATCAAAAGTAAGTTGTAATGTTTGATTGATACGTCTATTGCCTCTTCTGAATCCTGTTGTTGCACCACTTGATGAAGCTTGAATAGCACTAGGAAAATCGCCCTGTGTATATAGTCTAGTAGTAGGAATTATTGCAGGAAATGTAGCCATTATAAAGGTACGCTTATAAGCTCTATAGATGTACTATACCTGTTTGGTGAAGATATACTAATTTGAAATGACTGTGCGTATCTCCACTGGTAACTGCTACTGCTAACAGGTGGTGTAGAATAACCTGCCCATACTTGACTAGATAAATCAAAAGGCTCTATAGATCCGTTTTGTCCGTTGTAATGTGTTAGTAAACTTTGTGCTTCTGCTTCTGTTAAATATTCGTATGTAATTGTTAATCTTTGTACAACTCTTTTTGTACCTAATAAAAATCTAACATTACCACCACTTAAACCTTCATGCGTGTTTTGTGGGTAGTCTCCATAAATCAAAGCTCTTGTTTCTGGTTCTAATGAGGGGAATGTTGTCATTGTAAAACGGTAAAAGTACCAGTAGTTATTTCTAAGGATATTTCAGATTTATCATTAGTATCTAGTGGAAAATGTGCAGCTTCTATATTACTTACACCATCATTATCATAAGTAATACTAGTAACTTGATAATATTCAATTTCTGTTCTGTCATCACCAATACTATTTTTTCTTTGTAGTTGCAATTTTATAATATTTGTTGGTATTAAAGTTGTTGTTAAAAGTGGTGTAGAAAAACTTATATTATGTGTACTGTGCTTACGTCTTGCTAATTCATATTTTGCATACAATATTGCATGATTTACATCAGCACAAAAATCTGACATATCAAACTGTTCTGTGGGTGCATCTAATGCAGTTGAACTAAACCTAACACTAACTGTTTTACGTCTTGCAACTGCTGTAGGTACACATTCAGTATAAATACAATTAGCTATGAAATCTCTTCTTTCTTCTACGCTGAGATAACCTTTTTTAAATGTACCTTGAATTATATTAGCCTCTGTAAATGTTATTGTAGGAGTTAGTGCAGTGGTATCTATTTGATTGCTTCCATTAATAGGTAATATTGGTGCAAATTGATATTTACCACCTACAGATAAAAAAGATAAAAAATAATAAGGTGAAGTTTTAGTAATAAAGTCAACAATATTTACAGCTTTAGATATTATGCCATTAAAAAACATACTGTTATTAGTACAAAATGTAGACAGGCTTTGTAAGTTAGATAACTCTACAGGTGCGACAATATTAGCTGTATTATTACCATCAATTTTTTTATATAGCTTAAATAAGTGCATAGCTAAATCTATAAATTGATTGCTTGCACCCTGCGTATAACTAGAGCCTGATAAGCCTGCACTGTATAAATCTACTTTTACACCCTGTTCATAAAATATATATAGTTGTTTTGTTTCTGAAGGAAATGTACCAGCAGATGGTATATCAAACAAATTTCCTGATACAGCTAAAAATGTAATATCAGCAAAAGATGAATTATTGTTAGATGTGTTTTGTACAACTAGGCTTGTACCTACTGTTGTTTCATCTTGCACTCCATCTAATGTTCCAGTACTTGCAGGGTTAGTAGAGATTGTTTGAGTATCTACTGAAACAAAAGTCCATTTATTTATAAATTTAGTTCTACCACTACTTACTGCATTTAAAGAATTAAGTTGACTTTGTGTATATGTACCAGCAGCGACAGTTGTAGAGTTAATTGGTGGTATTAGATTCCCACTAAAAAAATCTGCATTTAGATCATCAATAGTACCTGGATTATTACCACCTAGTAAAGTTCCAGTACTACTATCACGTCTTTGATTAAAACCAAATTCCATATCACTTACACCAATATAACTTTGATATGCTGTTGTAATATTATCACCAGTTTCAGCATCAAATACCTGCAATGACATCACAAAAGTAGTATTAGAAGTATTACCTGTGCCAAATGTTTTTGTCCTTAGACCTTGAAAATCTTTACCTGCGTCAGGTTCATTTTGTAAATATGTACCAGATGATGGTTTAAATAATTCTGTTAAATATGTATAAATATCATTACCGCAAAAAAGACCTGTACCACTAATAGGACATGAGTTAGGTGAGGATGCTAATGAAGCTGCTGTACTATAAATATGACTTAATGTTATAGATGTATCATCTAAAAAACTTAATTTTGTAAGCCCTGTAAATGATCTAGATTTTGTAGGACTACTAATTATTTCACCTTGAGATATTACAAATAAAAGTTTCTGTACAAAACTAGAAGTACCTGCCTTTATAAGGCTTGGTTGCATCCAAACACCCCCAATATTATTAGCTCTTTTCCCAAACACAATAGGTACAGTTTCACCTGTCTTTGCAATTTTTTGTGATACATCGAGATCAGAATTTGGTTTTTTAAAATTTTCTAAACTTTCATCTAATATTTGTGCGTCTTGCCCTACTTTTGATTTTTCCTGTGCTAAACCTGTAAAAATAGGCCGCATTTTCTGACCACCTGCAATAAAACTATACTTTCTTCCTGTCATTATTCGTACTCCTTAAACATTATGAAGGGTAATATTTCTGGTGGTACTGTAAATCTAGCAAACTTAAAAGTTTTAATTTTTTTACTTCCAGTTAAAATTGTATTATCAGATAATTTATATACTCTTTTATCATTAATAATATAACCTGTTACATCTGTAACCTCTTGACCATCTTCTAAAATAGCTTTTATATTAACAGCAAAAACTTTATTATTCATGTTGCAATAAACCTACCCATTAAATCACTGCTAATACGTCTTGATGGTACTTGTGCTTTTTGTTTTGATATTGCAGGGCTAACAGTCCATGTAACAGTAGTATCATTTAATGATGCATTATCTATAGTACCTATAAATCTACAAACAAGACTTGCAGAATTACTAAATAAATCTTGTCCTATAGATTGTATATATAATGATGCAATTACAAGACGATCACCACCAATAGCTGTATCGGTAAGATCAACAATAGATGCAGTAGCAGCTAGATTTATCGTCAAATCAGTTATACTTGCAGCTTCAGTAGACGCAAAACCAGATGCATCAAATGCTAAATAATTAAAATTAACACTTTGATCTATATCTGAATCTGCTGTAAGATTTTGTGCTGATTGATAAAAATTTTGATAAGCATTAGTAGGTGATCTTTTGCTGCTACTATTTAGAACACTTGATTTATCAGCGTAATATTCTAAAAAAGTTAATATATCAAAATTAGCCATCTATCCTAAACCTAATGATCTCCTAGTTCTTAAATCAGATTGCAATAAAGTTAATGTTTGATCTATACCACTTTGTACAGCACTTGCTAAATCATTTGTGGTTATAAAATTAGTACCATCCATTTGCGTTACCGCACCTGTTGTAATATTTACATTTGGAGCTACATAGCCACCTTCTGCAAATCTTGGGACTGCTGAAGAACCTCTATACCCTGCTAAATAATTTTTACTAAATTGTGCAGCTTTTCGTGCAGGTATAACATATTCACTACCCGCTTCACCCAAATAACCTAGTGTAGGACTTGTAACAACGCCACCTAATGCCATTGGTGTGCCACCGCTAGAGCCACCACTACCACCACCACCTGAGTTAGCCGCTGCCCTTCTTCTTAGTAAATTCCTCAATGCCGTTAAAGCTCTTTTTATAGTATTCATAAATGCTGTTACAGGTGCGGTTGCAGCAGTTATCACATTTCTTACAAAATTCGGTAATACATTAAATGCATTTCTGATACCAGTAACTACATTTTCAAATACATTAGTTACAAATTCTGCAAATCCTGTAAATGGCTTCAATAAAAATTCTCCTATAGCGGTCATAGCCTCACCAATTTTATCTCTATTAACAAAAATATGCCCTGCAATAGTACCGATAAGTTTACCTAGTGCTATTAAACCTGCGAGTACTGCACCACCAATTAAAAAAGGTGCTAATACAGGCATTAAACCAGTTATAGCAGGTACAATAGCAGCAAACATAGTACCTAATTTTATAGCAGCTATAGCTTTAATAGAAACTACCATAGCAGCAAATAAAGGTACTATCGCAATAATTCCTGGTAAAAGTAATCCAAGAGCAATAGTAATACCTTTTACAGGGGCAGGTAAGTTAGCAAATTTTTCAACTCCAACTGTCACTATATCTACTAATTTTTCTAATGCAGGTAAAACAGCAGATGTTAACTGTACTTTTAGTACATTAAATTTTTCACCCATTTGTGCAAATTTATCATTAAATGTTGCCATGCGTTCAGCACCTAATTGTGTAAACCCTGTACTTAAACTTTGTATTGCTTCACTACCTTGATTCATAACAGGTATTAATTTTGCACCCATACCAGTACCAAATACTTCAGCGGCATTTGCAGCAGCTAATGTTCTATCATCCATAGCTTTTATTTTGTCACTTATTTCAAAAAACATTGTGTCTAATGATTTTAATGACCCATCATTATTAGTTACAGAAACACCTAACCTATCAAATGCTTCTTTAGCAGTACCTACACCATCTGATGCATCTTGCATATTTTTAGCAAGTGTTGGAAATGCTTTACTAAGAGTTTTAAAGTCTGTACCACCTAAATCTGCAGCCTGTCTTAATTTATCTAGTACAGGTACAGCAAGACCTGTCTTTTGGCTCATTTTTTCTAATTGATCACCTAAATCTAAAGTATCGTTAACTAATTTACCCATACCTGCAATACCAATAGCAGGTGCTAAATTTTTCATTACACCAAAAGCATTATTAGCAGCGGTTTTTAACTTATTCATCGCTGTTGCTGTATTATTAGTAGTTGTTTTTAGACCACCTAAACTTTTCTGCAACCCACCTATTTGGTTCTGACCTTGTACCTGTGCTTTTATTGTATAAGAGGTAGAAAGATCCATTATTTATTTTCTTTATTTAATGTTTCTACTATTTTAGCTTCTAATACCTGTAAGTCAGCAAGTATTTCTAAAGGTTTTTTTATTTGTTCTTTTTTCAATTCAAATATCCATTTAACAGCATTGTAATCAAGACCATAAATAATACCTTGATCCATACGCCATTGAGTCTGTATATCTAAAAATAATGTAATTGATAACCAGTTTTCTTTATAAACTTCAAACATTTGTACTTCTTTTTTTTGTTCTAAGGGCTGATCGAATAGTACAGCGTCATCTTTATCTGTATCGTCAATGATACGATCACCGCACCAAAACAATGCAGCCCCTTCTAGTTTTTTGTTTTCTGTTGTGCAACAACTTCTAAATATTCAGTAACTAATAAATTAGCTAAACCAGCAATATCTAATACTTGTTTTTTAGTAGCTTTTGTAAATGGTACAGGTTGATCGCCATCAGTAATACCATCCCAACCAACTAATATTTCATCTGCAATCATAAGATCACTAATATCTGTGCCATCAAGTATCCCTTCTTCTAGTTCTTTTGCTTTTTTTTGTGCTTTAGCACCTATTTCATTAATTCTAGATTGCGGAATAATTTTAAATACAGCGTCAAATGTTTCTTCTTTTTGTGTGCCTCCATCACCTGGTGTATAAAAGACAATAGGATGTGTGAAGGTTGCTTCTTTTTTTAAAATAAACATAAATTTATATAATCTTCTCTAGGGTATACCCTTTTATACTACTTAGCAACTAAGTAAAAGCTAATGAAAATTCATCTTGCCCTGCATCTGTAGGAGTTGCATAAAATGGTAGGTTAAGCATTGTTATACCATCAGAATCTTCATACGTAGGCTGTCCTAAATCAGTTTGAGGACAAGATACAGTAACAATATTACCTGCACCGCCAGAATGTACCCATGTATTAGTACCAGTAGAAGTGCCTGTTGCCGTTGTAAAAAAGTTTTTATCAGATAATGCTACAGCTTCAATAACCATAGTTCCAGATGGTCTACGGTCTGTAATTAGTGCTTCTTTTGTACCGCCTACAAGTTCTCTATATATAACTTCATTTGCAAAATCTAGTTCCCATGATTGTAAAGCTGCTGAAAAACCAAATACAGAAAAACTAGATGTATTACCATTTTTAAATAAAACAGGATCAGGCTGTAGTGATTTTGTAACAGTAGGTAAAGCAGTATCAGTAGGTGTATTAAATATGCCCTGCATTTCAAAGTTTATTCTAGGTATTTCGTTTACTGCACAACTTATAGAAAAAGTACCTCTACAACCTGTTACCTTATGCCTTACACCGTCATAGTTAACATATAGAGTTACACTATCCTGAGAAGCTAAAGTAGAAGGTGTATATGTAACAGATGTAGAAGAAACTACGTTTTTCGAGAGGCCGGCTGCAAGTAAAATCGGGTCATATTTAGGCGCGGTTCCTGCACTTCCAGAACCTACCATATAAACACCAAAACTTACATTAACTCTTGTATTAGCTAATAAAACAGGGTAATTACCTGCGTATGGTCTTATTGTTTCTTGTTCTACTTCATCACTTGCTACTGGTTCTATTTCTAAATCAACAACTTCTACATAGTTAGCTGAACCTGTAGCAGTAGGGTCACTTCCGTAACTGCTTTCTATCTTTGCTAGTAAAGATCTTTTTCTATGAAGTTTTGGCATTTACCTAATAGACACTATGTACATATCATAAACCTTTATAAGAATAATGTAACTATCATGTACTTAAATCGTCT
>VTLG01013533.1_pt1 | contig 14151 bp, 17 predicted proteins | sample 4694571 | NCBI WGS metagenome assembly VTLG01 (sample SAMN12604809, study PRJNA352737) | marine metagenome | biome: ENVO:00000447; feature: ENVO:00000209|ENVO:00000569|ENVO:01000036; material: ENVO:00002151; isolation source: viral sequences binned using virsorter ...
GACTCTATCGTTTAGAGATGTGTGCAAAGCAAGCAAAATTAGGTGTTACTTTTAAACCTAATACTCCTAGTGCTATTACCTGTGAAGATATTGTTGTTAACATCCCACCAAATCAAGTTATCCCACATACTCACAAATTAAAGTAGACAAGCTACGGGTGTTCACTTGTCTAAAAACAACTAACTTTAGCAGAAATTAGTTGTAGAGGTTGAGTCCACCAACCATATTTATTTTACTTGTTTTTTTTCTTTTTGGTCAACCTTGTTACGACTTGCTTAACTATTGGCCGTACAAGCTGAAGTACCAATGGTGCAGAAGCACCAACCAAAGCAAGGCTAAAAACCCCAACAAACTGAGGAGCAGACGGAATGTATTGTTCTTTCCACTCAACTGCTTCATAAAGAGTTATGCACTCACTACCATCTTGCCCTCTTTCATGCCCAATAACACGTTCCAACTTTTTATCGTTACGAAAATCCCCAACTCGCTGGTCATTTTTGCCAGGGCAGGGAGAAAAAGGTGGAGGAGGGTCTGGTGGTAAATCAGGAATCTTTGGCTGCTCTGTTTCTGGTAAAGGAGGTGGATCGCTACTTATAGGTGCTTCTTCAGTTATTACTAAATTTTCTGGAGAATAATCAAGCGGTATAAAACTAGGGAATGGAAAGTCGCACGTTGTAAATACACCATTTGGATCTTCCAATAATAAATTCCGATTACCAGTATTTTTTATATCTCGATGCTGATAAGTACAACCAGGAACATCAATCTCAGGTGGTGCAGTAATAGTTATATAGTGTGGAGTGTATATTTCTGGTACATCTGGAACGTATATCTCAGGAATACTTATATCAGGTATCTCCATCTTCTACATCTCCAATAGAAATAGACCAACCATCTTCTCCAAAAGTACCTTTTTCTATAATTTTTGGTTTTTTGACTTTTTTGTCTAATTCTTCGTGATATTTCTTTATTTCGTTGTCTAGTTCTAGATTAAATTTAGTCATACGCATCCAATAAATTAATTTATCTATGTAATATTTGACTAATTTTTTTATAAACCCAAATATCATTTTGCTAGGTAAACTTCTACATAAGAATTACATTTAGGACAGGATAGATTAGTTACCATAGAATATTCTTCTGCAAGAACAGGTTGAAAATCTTCATCAATACTGTGATCTCCACCCCAAATTAGTTCAGTTTTACAGTGCCAGCAGTTCATTAGTTTTCCCACTTACCTTTTGTTTCCCACTCTATATACTCTTTATTTCTTTTTTCAATGTAATCCCAAAACCATTTGTTTGGATCGTTTACATCTGCCATAGGTCTTGGTTTTAATTTATGTATTTGCTTTTTAAATTCATCTTCAACTATCCAATCTATATGTTTCATAACTTGACCTAATAACTGATTTTCAAAAGCTGGACTTTTCATGTACAAAAATACTAATAGTCCTGATCCAAAAGTTATAGAAGATGTAAATAAAGCTAAATATGCAATAAAACGTGTTCTCATTTAGGCATTTTTATTGATGGGCCTACATTTTTAGGTAAAGAATTATCTAATACTTTTGGCATCATTCCTTGAACATTTCCAAGAATTTCATTCATTACTCTTGATTTAAACTGTTCTGAAGTTACATACTTGTAACCAAAGTACGCTCCACCACTCATGGAAGCTACCATTATGAATGAGATGATACTCAAAACCTGACAGATCCGATTTAGCATAGAAAAAATGATTAAATTTGCGATACTAAAAGCACTATCTTTTTCAAGTGTGCTTGTATTACTGCTTATTGTAGCTCTATCCCCTCTCTACGTCACTATGGGGTTAATGACTAGACAAATGCAAGAATCTACTCGTTAGGATCTGCTGGATATTGTGTCATGTTCGGAGTAACAACTTTATCTTTTTCTGTTGATCCGTAAAGAGTAACTAAAGCTGCTGTATCTGCACAATTATCAATCTCTGTTTCTCTAGTTAAACAGGCAGTTCTAACAGCAGTTCTATAGGTTTTTATAGCAGTTGGGATAGCTTTTGACGTTTCAGCTTTTCTAATGACGTACCAATCATATTTGGCTAGTAATGAACTAGCTATTCTTTTTTCTTGAGTTTTTAATAATGACTTAACTCCTAATGTTGTTACTTCAACTCCATCAATAGTTTCTGTTTTATCATCTAATGCTTTTGCAACTCCACTACTGTTATAAAAACGTGAATCATAAACTGGATCGTCAGCTACTTCTGTAATTCCTATAGCTGTTTTTTGTTCTGCTGTAGACAACCTTAACCAGTTAGCAGGGTAATGCGTTCCATTAGATGTTTTAAATGCAACATCCAGGGGTAAAGATTTTCCGTCTAATTTAAAAGCCATACCTATATATTACCTTGCTCTTGCATTTTTAAAAGGAGATTTCGCAAAAGCTACATAAAGAAATTTACCACCCGAAGCATTATGAACAGCATCAGAAGCCCTTAACTTAAAACCATTTGCACAAAAATCTAATCGTGGATATGTCGCACCATCATATTCTGAGTAAGTTAAATCTGAAATGAGCATATCGTTGTCCACATTAAATCCACTCCTTTTATAATCAAAAATGTACCAATGCCCTGCACTGTCCATTCTTTTTTGTATAACAAATGCTGGTCTAAATCCCAAATAGACAAATACGCCATCGGTAGACCCATTTCCAGTGTAAGAGCCTACTTTTGAATATCCTTCAACAGAACTTATACAATAAGCAATAGCAGTGCCAGCATTAGTTGTAAAATCATCGTCATCCTGGAAAGTTAAAGATGTAGGTAGTCCAATACTATAGGCATCTGAACCTGATGATTGTGTATTAGTGTTTAAGGCAACATAGTCTAATGTTCCATCAACTGCTGTCGTATGAGTCCACCAACCATTAGACGCAGATCTTTCTTTAGTAATTATAATTTGGGGCGTTGCACCTAATCCGTGCCCAATTTCGTATGTACCACTAGCTCCCTTATAGCTGACGATAGAAAGTCCTGCTATAGGATTTGCTCTTGCAACAGGAACTTCTCCATGAGATAGAACACTTCCATCAAAATTAGTTGATCCTTTAGTTGAATTTGTGTTTATTTGCCCTCCCATTCCAGCGTGTGCAGAGCATTGATAGTAGAGCGTAGGAGCAGAAGCAGCTACAACAATCTGTGTATAAGCACCAGCTTGTCCAGGTGTACCAGCAGTAGTAACTCCTGTTGTATATTCTCCACCAGTTTTATCTGCTGCTGTGTAAAACCTTAAAGGATGTGTAGCGTTAGTAGCATCAGACTGATCAAATTTATAAGTGCCACCTTCTTCAAGGTTAAGAACTACTGCACTCTGAGCAAATGTAGCATTATCAGCAGAATTTCTAAACCTATATTTATTACCACTATCTGTAACTACGACAACTTTATAAGTTAAATTAGGTGCTTCACCTCCGTTCCAACACCATCCTACATAATCTTCATATTGGTAGTTAATATCGGGTGCTGGAGAGTTGCTATTATTCCCCATTGACCAGCCGTTAGCATCAAATGATAATAAAGCATTATTTGATGGTGATGGGGTATTTTCAGCATCACTTTCGCTTGCATATAAAGACTTATCCACACCTCTTACAGAATCATAAACACCGTGATTTGAGGCTCTATCTCTATTTTTTATCCATAGCCAATCGGGTTGGAATTGCAAACCTGTAATAGATTGATTATTGTAGTTTCCATCGTAAGTAATAGTATCAAAATGTTTATTAGGTAATTTTATAACTGGGCCAGGTAAGTTTGCAGAGCAAATTGCTTTGTAACCACTGGGAACAGCATAGGCAAAGTCTCCTATGCCGTTAGCATCGGCATTACCACCAGAACTCTCTTGACCATGAAATGTACTATCTTGACCACAATTTAATGTAACTGATGTTCCAGATTGGTTAAAGTTTCCAGCAGGAGCGTACACTCTTAAAACACCATTAACTACTCCTCCTTGAATGTCAAACAGTTTTCCTTTATCTACACCATCAACAGAAACACTTAACTCATTATTATCTAAATCTAATCTAAATCCAACAACATTCCCTACCGCTAATCCAGACGTAAAAGATGATTGGGTTTCATTAGTAACTTTTTTATCACCATCTTGAACACCATAAACATATCCATAATTTGAGATAGTATATGAACTGCTATACCACCATGTTGCATCCGAAAAATCTTGACCTGTTGTTTCGTGAATACCAAAAATCCATCGTTCCTGTCCTGCTCCTCCAGCAATACCATTACACCTAGCTTCAAAATACCACTTACCGCTACTTACTCCCATGTTTCCTATTGTGCTATTGTAACCGCTACCTGGTTCAAGCCTTAAATTGCCTTCACTATAAACACCATTAGGGTTTTTCTGTAAAGGATTTAAAGTGCAAAAATTATTTGTAGGACTATCTTTTACAGCATCGTTGGTTGCAAAATTACTGGGAGTAAAATTATTAGTATTACCGCTTGAATCTTTACCTAATGTAGTTGCCGACGTTCCAGAATTATCAGAAAAATTCAAATAAAATCCATTACTTCCGTAACCTCCTGTATATTTTTTAGGATTCCATTGACTTGTATCTGCATCTGTTTCACCAAAATACGATGCGTCTAACGCATATCCATCAAGAAAATTAACTTCTGCTAAATAACCATCAAGATGACTGTTAATTCTTGGATATTCCCCAATATAATGTTGTTCAGTATCATTGATTCTAAAGTCATCATTTTGGGACGGCATATTTGATTGATCGAAACTTGTTATCTGTTGACCATTCACATAAAATCTTAATCTACTATCAGAAGCAGTTGCACTGGATTGAGACTGCTCAGTATCAGCAACTACAACTATATGAAGCCAAGCAGTTGAATCACGAAATACTGCTTTAGTTTTTAAATCGCTGCTCGAAGCAAATCTAAAGTAAAGTTTATTATCCGAATGAAAACCAAAAAAATCTTCACCTCCGTCAGTCGTTCCAACGGCTAGTAAGCCTTGGTAACTGTCTATATTTGATCTTTTTACCCAACAACTATAAGTCCATTTTTTTCTGTTACTAGAGCTTCCTGGGGTTCTGTATAGAAGAGGGGAATCACCATCATTAAACCTTAAACCACGATCTATCTCATACGCTGCTTTCTTTCCTCCAAAGAAGAAAGGTGATGGACTTCCTATACTGCTCATTAGCTAAAGTTTCCAATAAACTGTGCAGAAATTTTAGTGGCTGATCTAATAATGTAAACAATCATATCAACTTGATCAGCAGTAGTAGATAAAACAGGAGGTGTTCCTCCATCTGGAAAATCCCAATAAGTATCGTAAGAAAGTAAATGATTACCACCAGACCCCTGCGTTATGAATAAAACGCCAGATTGTCCAGCAGCCATAGTTGTAGGATTTTTCAATTCACTAGCACCTGTTAAAGTCATAGAAAAATTGTTTCCATCCCCAAAGTCTAAAGTAATATCTCCTGATAAAGTTGTTCCTTGGTTATGGATCGCTCCAATAGTGCCTTTAGTAGTTACTCTTCCCTTACCACCAGACGTTCCACCATTATCAAGTACAAGGGTATTAACTCCGCTTGTTTCGTGTTTTACGTTTGTGACTTTAAGTGTTGACATTAATCAGCCTCCTCTGGTGTATTTCCCTCTGCTACCCAAGCTAAATAATTTGGACATTCATCGGTACAAATTGTTCTAAAAGATCCATCATCTTCTACTCTTTTATAAGTTTGAGAAAAAGTTTCATCTTTTTTTGTAATTTTCTGATAATACTTCATAGTTCTGCGGAAAAACCTAAATAAGAACCTGTGGTTGCAAGCAAAGCAAGTACACATTGTCCTGTACTCCAACCAACACTAGTTTTTTCAAAAACTAAATAGCATGAATGTTCTGTACCTGAATAAAACAACGGAACAGCAGTACAAGTTTGTGTACTATTTAATCTAATTGCATAATCGCTTGCTGAACCAGTTGTATCCATAGAAGAAATACTACTTCTAAAAGGTATTCTAAATGTCATCATTATTTGAGCGGAACTGCCATCATCATCCATAGTTCCCAGACAAAGATACCTGTAAGTATTACCTCCACTTGTAAATCTTTGATAATATCTTTGACAGAGTAATAATTCTTGAGCAATTAACCTATGCTCAAAATCTGTTGCCACACTGCCTACTTCTAATTGAATACCTGTAATGTCAAATGTAGAAGCACCAGCAGTTAACCAAGTTGAAGCCATATCAGGCATACGATTAGCAGTATCATATGCACTCCATTGATCTAAACTTAAATTATTTGTTAAATCAGTTCCGTAAAAAGGAATAATACTAATACTCAAACCTCTTTCATTATCATTATCTATCTGTAAATTAGAATTTCCAGGTATTGTCTTAGTTATTTTTGTCCAAGCATTATTTCCTGATGCTGTGAAACTAAAAGGATAAGTATAGTTTGTTCCGTCACGAGTTCTAAGATACGCATAAAATGTCTGGTTTGTAGAACATCTAAACCAAAATGATAAAGTAATATTGCTTGTAGATGAGGTATGATTCCAACCGCTATTTGCAACATCTTGAGCTTCTAAATTGTAATATAATCCAATTTCAGCGTTTGCATTTGCAGTTCCAGCACTAGCTAAAGCCATTCTAAAAAAATTTCTAAAACCTAAAGTATATGGAGTGTCACTTGAAGCCGAAGATTGTTGAGATTGAGTAATCGTAACACCTGTATTTGCATGGTAAAGATTAAATCTATCAACACTTGCATAACCAGTAGACGTAGATGACGTACCACGTTGAGCCACTTGCATAGCTCCGTTAATTATCAAGTTCTTTGCACTGCCTCCTGCAACATTACTAAAACTTAAATTACCCGATCCATCTGTAACTAAAGCCTGACCAGCCGATCCATCCGCATTTGGTAGTTTAAATGCTACATCTGCTTGATCTGGAGCGTTGGTTGGTGAGTTGAGTGAAACAACATTACCGTCTGTATGTTTTAGTGATATTTTGCTCATAATTAACTAGGTTTTGGGTTAGCGTCTTTAATCTCTTTGTTGTGTGCAACAAAACTGCCTGTTGCATCTAGTTTACCAGCAATAATATCATCGTAAATCATTGCTAATTGCTCGCCTGCTGGTGCGTAAATTTTAGAGCCTGTTAGTGTTCTTTTTTCTTTGTATCCATTAGCTGCCTTATCAGCTAGAACTTTTGTTCTTTCAGAAACTATTAGAGATTCTTCCTCTGAAGTTACTTCAACTAATTTTCCATTTACTAATTTATTCATCTTTTAACTCCGTATAAAGCATAGTCACCTGTGGCAAGATCACCCGAATCCATATAAAATTTAAATCCATTTGGATAATATGTAGTACCCCCATCATAAAATAGAGCACCTTGAAGAGATATTATAGCAGTTGCTGGCGTATGGTACAGACCATTCCAGATCACAGAATTTCCTTGATAACCAGCTTCAGCAGATGATTTTGGATAAATTACAAGTTCAAGTTGGCAACCTTCCCAAGCACTATTGCCCATACTATATGCTAATTTTCCTTGTCCCTGATTTTCTAACTCATTAGTAGTAGAATAACCATAGGACTGACCAAGAGCCCAATCATAAGAATTACCTGTTGTATCACTTCCATCCACTCTCCATCTAAACATTAAACTTGTATTATCTGTTACTGGAACACTATTCCAAACCATAACAAAATATTTGTAAGTTGTTGTATCTAGACTATCAATAGCCACGCTTGTTACAGCAGATGTCCAAGTAGCAGTAGCTATTTTTACGAAATCACTATCAGCACTTATTCCAGTTCCAGAAATTCCAGCATCAGTTATTTGTATTCTCTCAACACCATTAGTTGAAAACTTGATAGTATTCGCAGAAGGGAAACTTATTCCTGTATCAACATCATCACCAGTTAATGCTGGTGCGGACACAGATCCAGCTACTCCTTTGATCGCTGGTGTTGTTCCTGATAGTTCTAAGCTCATAATTAAAGAATAACAAGAGTTGCCCCAGTTGGCACGGTTACTTCTTTACCTGTATTTATTGTAGGCGATACTGTAATCGCATTTTTACCAGCACTTAATTCATAATTTTCCGTAATACTTTGGCCTGTCTCTAAGAACACCTGATCTGTGCCACCTCCAGTAGCTCCAGCACCTCCACCAAGCTCGCCCCAACCTGTATTTTTATACCCTTCAAATCTATTTTGATCTGAGTTATATCTAAATTGCCCTATTGCTGCTGGTGGTGCTCCAGACTGCCCAGGTTGTTGTGCATCAGTACCTTTTGGAATAAGTAAAAATCCAGTAGATGACATCGTAACATCACCTGTCATTGTAGGACTTGCTGCTACAACATGGCCTAAGTTATCTAAATTTACGTTTCCTATCGTTTTAAACGTACCAGTCTCCCCTGCAACAGCAGTACATATTTTTAATAAGTTATTACTTGAATCTGAAGTATTTATATGAGGTTGAAATTGAACTAGATTTGCTGCACCTGACGGATCGCTAGATTGAGAACTAAAAGTTCTTAATGCTTGAAATATGTCATTTATTTTGGCACGGACTTGAGCACCCGTTCCGTTATCGGTATTATAATTATTACCTGTTACGCTAGTGGTGGTTCCTGGTATCGCCATTTTTAAAAAGTAACATTGATCTTATTGTACTACCCTTTTCCAAAACCGACAGCCGTATATGAGAAATTCTTACCAATAGAAGCATTGGAACTATTCTTAAAATCTATGGTAAATCCCGTTCCAGAAAGATTTGTTATAACAAAATAATCACCAGAAGCTAAATTTTGTGCCGTTATATTTACTGAAGGTAAATTACTGTTTGCTCCTAATAAAGCTGTCGTTCCAGTGAAAAATGTGTTGTCAAAAGTGTATGCTGTAGGCCCTGCACTTTGCGTAATGTTAGTTCTTATTTCTTGTCTAGCTTGTATTTTTGCAGTGTACCCTAGCTCAAACACTCTAATGTCTTGATCTGGGTCGGCACTTGTAAGAACTGTTCTAAATTGAAAACCTCTTGCTTTAAATGTACCACTTGAAAAAGGTTCAAAAGCTGTATAAGTAGGATTACTAGAACTAGGATCATCCTGCGTTCTTCGTACAAATAATTGAGCATCTACATCATTAGCTTCTGTTCCATCAAAAGGATTTCGTTTATCCACATCTCTAATTGCATCAAACAATTCTGATGGATAAAAACCCTCTGTTTTAAAATGTCTTACTAAATCAAGACTAAATACACCTCCTAAATCTAAAGTATCTTTAAAATCATAACTTCCAGATGGAGCACTTCCACCTATGTCATCTATTGAAGCAACAACAGGATCATCAAAAGACGTTCCAATAGTAACTCCAATATCGTCAAATAAACCGACACCAGCTAAGTTAAGTGCATCTGTAGCTTCATCTACAGCAGTATTAACTTTGACCCCTTGAAACTTAGGAACATCTTGATCTTCTCGTCTTGTTTGAATTAATAAATTATTTGAAGTATCTGCAAGTTGTACTACAACACTTCCTTCTCCTGTACTAAATCTTCCACCATCATCTTGAAATTTAAGAATGTATTCTCCAGTTATTGCAGGAACTATCGCAGAAGTTGAGTTTCCAGGAACAGCTTCTATTAGATCTACAGCATTTTCAAATGTACCCGTTCCATCAGTTCTCGAACTGTCATGTCTAATGTAAACAAAACCACCATGAGTAACATCTAAATCAACTGATTTGTTCCAACTCAATCTTATTGATCCATTATCTCCAGGTATTTGTTCAGCAGATACTCCTGTTACGTCACCTGGAACGGCAGTTTTACCAAGAGTATTAAATGTTCCAGTTGTAGCCGTGGCACTAGGTTCTAATGAAGCACTTAAACTACGAACAGATACTTCATAAGCTCCTACCTTTGTATTAAATATTTCAAAATCAGGACTAGCTGTTGTCGTTGAAATAATATTATTATCATTGTATCTATAATTGACTATATAATTAGAAACACCTGTTACAGGCTGCCATCTAATAATTAGTTTAGATACTGGCTGATTGTTTATCAGTACAATTACTTCGTCTGCCGTTAATCCTTGAGGAGGGGGTTTAAGTAAGTTTAAAGTAGTTATATTTTGTTGAGGTATTGTTTCACCATCTTCAATAAATGCGTATTTTTCATTTACATAAGCTAATGCTGTTATCCCATAATTTATTCCATCTCGCTCTTCAACAGACATCACTTTAAATGATTGAGCAGATACAGTATCATTTTCTAACATCCAAACACTATTAGGATTTGGAGCAACACTAAATGGATCTAAATAACTAACTGTAATTACTTTTCCAGATATTGAAACTACATTTTTAGTCTCAAGAGTGCCATTAGGTAATATCACACTCAATTTAGGATTATTTTGATCTGACAAATCAGTAGCACTAGAATCATCTACCGTTATTTCAGTTGTAGTAGCTGCACTAATTCTTCCTGCTCTTCTTATACCCGACCTTGCTGGATCGGAAATACTAATAATCGCTCCAGGACGCACAACGCATCCTGATTCCATTGATGTAGAAAATGAAACTACTTCCGTTTCTCTTTGTTCTGCAAATAATATTGCTTTCGCAAATCTTCGGGCTTGACCTCTACTTGTACAACCTAGTGCTTTTACTCTTTTAACGTGTAACCCATATTTACTTTTATATGCTGATTCTGCGTGTACCTCTTCATAATCTAAATCTCTAGTATCCATATTTAAATATGAAACTGCAATTACTGTGCTTCTAGTTTTTAAACTGCTTCCTGAGTAACTAAAACCCTCTGGCCCGACATTCGCTAAAGTAAACAAATAACTTGGATCTTTAGGACTATCTTGTGTAAGAAGTAATGCTCCTTCAGACCAAATTGGCATACATCTCATCACTGATGACAAAGTATTTATCACAGTAAATGCTTCTATGCTTGTCTGAATGTTTATGTTGCAAGCAAATCTAGCTTCCTGTCCCCCAAAGCTATCTGATACAAGCTCATTTGAGAACTTACTTGCAGTTACAAATGAAAATAAATCTAAATTACTATCAATAATATGATTTCCTAAGCCATATCTAGCGTTAGTAAGTAAGTCAAGAAGTATCATGGCAGGGCATGTTGTCCATTGTGCAGCACCCATCACACCATTAAAAATGTAACCAGAAGGATAAATTATTCTTCCAGTTTCTATATCTACAGTTGGAGTGCCCGATCCACTAGCTCCTGCTCCTGGGATTCTTACCTTTACTCCTCTAATTCTAAATTTTCTTGTAGGAATCCTGTTAAAAAGTTCTGAATCTAAACGTAATCTTGTATAAGCACTATTTGGGTATGTATTTGCATCATCTATTAACTCTGTATATGACTGCCAAATCAGATCTCTCATGTTCCTGTCAGTGCTATTCCCAGTTGTTTTGACAAGACGAAGATCTACAGGATGAGAGCCTGTTAGTTCAATCCTATATTCTTTGTTATAAGCATCTGCTGTTCTTCCCTTTATAGTGGCTTGGTGAACTGTCGTAAATCCACCACCATTATATTGAATTTGTATATCAAAAGTAAGTCCAGAACCTACAATATCTCCATCATCTTGGATAATTTGTAAAAGAGGTACAGTGACAGTAATTTTTACAGCATCTAAACTACTGTTATTTGTAAGCTGCCTAGTCACGGGAGCACCATCTTCTACTTTTACGCCAACACCAAAAAGTGAAGCACTTCCCTGACTACCAGACTGGTCAGAAACTCTTGACATTTTTGCCTGAGGATCTGTACCAAAACGAATATCAAGGTCTACATCCTGATGGTTAAAATCAACAGCTTGTGGATTATTTGAATCAGCATTAGAAGATAAGATAGGGGTATCATCTAAAAAAATATCTTTCTTTGCAGCGTTTCTATAGGCTTCAGTACCTTTAACTCTTGCTTCTTTTGAGGCACTCGCAAAACCTTCTATTTCACCCTCAGAAATAAGATCTAATAAAGTTGCAAACTGTTTACTATGTAAATTATCCTCAGCAATAGTTGGATAATCACCGCCACCGCCTTTACCACCACTAGATCCAGCAATATACTTATTATCTTCAGTCATACTTGTACCGCTATTGTATCTACGTCACCACTTATAACAACTGATCCTGTAAATATTTCACCATAAACAATAGGAACTGGAGTACCAGCCCTTGCTGTATTTTGCGTTCCAGAAAAACTAAATGATATTTGTGGATTGTCCTCAAATGAAGGATCTTGAGTTGGGTAAAGTATATTACCGACACCTTGAAGTATTAGGCCAGCACCAATCGCACTAATACCTGTACCTACAAGAGCCAAACCTGGAGAAGCTGCTGCTGCTGCTTGTGCTGCTGCCGAACCTCCTGCAAATAATCCTGCACCTGGGAAGAAGAATGACGCACCAATTAATAATCCTCCTAAAAGTATTTGTCCAAATGAATCTCCACCAGCACCGCTAATTACAGGAACTATATGAATATCTTGTTGACCTATGGGATCATGTATTTGATCCTTAGTAATTTCATAGTTACCAACTTTTACTTGATAATATTTAGAGTTCATATAAGCTTCAACTTCTGGAAAATTATTTACTAAAAAACTAATAGCTTGGGGTAAACTATGTACTTGTATTTCAAATTCTTTGTGGCCAATAAACTTAGCCAACTCTCCATATAGTTTTAATTTACGCAACATAACGCAACCTCTTGCCTGTAGATTTTAATAACCAAGGTGAGTATGGCTCTTTACAACTAAGTCTACCTGTTAAATGATGTAAAACATCTCCATCTATAAAAATAGCTACATGATTTAAACCAGCATCGATTATTGACATAAATAATAAATCACCATTCTCAAGTTTCTCATTTGGTTCCAACTCTCTAAAACCAGTAGCTTCAGCACATCTTTCAAACATAGGATTCTTAATAAATTCTTGTGGTGTTGTAGGTCTTTGCCAATCCCTAAGTTCAATGTTTTTCTTTTCCTTGTACCAATCTCTTACTAATGACCAACAATCGGTTATACCCCAAACCCATTCTCTTCCAATAATCGGAGCTTTATAACCTTTTGGTTCGCAATAACCCCATTGCTCTGTTTTGGGATTAATAATATGCCAAGGTAAATTTGATTTTTCACAACTAACTAAATCTGCCTGACTGGGTGTTGGAGGTGTAATCGGGTGACTATGAACAATAGCTGTTATTTCTCCTATGTTGTCTGCTTTTACATAATCTTCTGGGTCAAGGATAAAACACTGATGATTTGTCATGGATAGGTTACGACACGGATGATACCTTTCTTTGCCTTTTATATTTAACAATAGACCGCAAGATTCTTTTGGATCTTCAGTTCTTGCATGATTAAGAGCAGCTTCTTTCCAACTTGTCATTGAACGAAAGATCCTATAGACGGAAATAATTCTCTAGTACAAACTCTTAAAGGTATTCGTATATTTGCTAAATCAAACGCAGCAGCTAATTCAAACTGAACTACAGCCCTGTTTTCTGATGATTTTCTATCAATTTTATAAATTTCTTTTGCGTATTCTGCTGTAGGATCTGGAGTTCCATACGGATTTGTATTTCCTGCAAAATTAACAGCGTCTAAAAACCTTGCTAATGTTCTAACTCTGGTTACAACAGCACCAGTTAAATCATTTCCAGGGGTTATTAAATTTACATTCAACAAAATAGCAGTAATTAAATTTGTAACATTACTGATAGTTAATGTAGGTCTCGGTAACTGACCGTTTGCATATTTAAATCCATCAGCTTCTAAAGGTACAGCAACATAGGTGTTGCCATTCCATACAATATTTCCATGTGCATTTTGACCAGTTCCATAAGCGATAGGATTACTACCATCGTGGAATCTATATGTAGTGGCTGATCCATGAAGGGCTGCATCTGTTGTCAATTCAAACAACTCAATCACTGAACCAGGATTTATTGATTGGGTTTCAGATACAGGTTTTGCCATTATGGTTCAAATACTTGTATGAAAGTTACATTTATTCTGTTTCTATTGAAGTCAAATATTTCTTTTGTAAAAGAAGGAC
>VTLG01015933.1_pt1 | contig 14150 bp, 17 predicted proteins | sample 4694571 | NCBI WGS metagenome assembly VTLG01 (sample SAMN12604809, study PRJNA352737) | marine metagenome | biome: ENVO:00000447; feature: ENVO:00000209|ENVO:00000569|ENVO:01000036; material: ENVO:00002151; isolation source: viral sequences binned using virsorter ...
CCCAATGTTTATTGATAACGATTTCCCGAAGCTGCTGGGTGCGGAATTATACCGCCCTCATCCAGCTTATATCGTGGAGATGGCTGCTGAGCCAGTCGTTGTACACGATTTCACAAAACAGCCGGGTCAAACTGTTCAGCTAGATCGTTACCGCTTCTTTGGTAACCCTGGCACGAAGACAAGCCGTGAGCGTACTCAGGATCAAACCATAGGTACAGCTAACAGCAGGTCTATCGTTAAGGACAAAGTACTTGTATCTCTTCGTGAGTATACAGGTCCTGCTGACCCTAACAATACCAATCTCCCTAGCACATTTAAGATTGCTCGTGAGACTTTGATGACAGCTCAGCGTTTGCTGCTTGATACTGGGAACCTTAATATGTTCCACCAGTCAATTGGTAGCCTTACGCTTTTAGATGACTACAGAAGATGGCGTGATCGCGTCTTCCTCGACGAGTTATTTAAAACTGAGTCACGCGGACAGTCTTCCGATTCACAAGGTGGATATTACTATCCAAACGGTAAAGCAAAGACTAACTCAACAACTCTTACTGCTTATACAGCTACAGAATATGCTTCTGAGCGCTTTAAGTTCAACGTAAAAACTGACCTTTTAGATGTAGTTAAGAGTCTACGTAAGCGTCACGTTCCCGTTTTTGCAGACGGCTACTATCGTTGCATCGCTGACCCTTCTCTAATGAAGGATCTACGTGCCGATCAGGGCTTCCGTGAAGTTGCTCGCTACCCAGGAATGGGAGCTGGTAATCCTCTCATGGGTGCAATGGGTCCTAACCAAGCTATCTATGGTGGTGGTCAGTATGGCCAAGCACAATTTGTAGCTGGTGAACCAGTTATGCCTGCTGGATTCGTTTTTGAAGGTGTTAGATTCTTCGAGTCTACAAACTTCCCAAGCAAATCTATTACAGTCAATATTGGTGATGGTGCTGGAGCCGTTTCTAAAGATACTCCTGCTGGATTGTTCTTCGGTCCTCAGGCGATAGGTGTTGGTATTGGTGGTCCTAACGCTCAAGTTCTAATTAATAATAATGATGATTTCTCAAGATTCATTATTTTGATATGGCAGCTTTATGCTGGCTTTGCGAACTTGAATAAGGATTTCATTACTACAGCCTTCACTATCACTGAATAAGGAGGTATTAACTAATGGCAACTTACAAGTCTTCCGCTGGAGCTATTCTTCAGCCAGGTAACCAGATTAAGAGTCTTTCTGGTTATAACGACGAAGGTGTTTATGGTCTCCCAGGTGTTGAGGCATTTGAACTTGTTGGATACGTAAAAGTTTCTAACGTAACTGCTGATAAAGCTTCTTATAAGAGCTTTAGTATCACAGTACCTTCTCCAGATCGCCGTTCTGGTGATCGTGTACGTAATGATCGTACAAGCCTCGTAGTACAAGCAGACGCTGCACGTCCTGCTTATATTTACGGTGCATCTATTGCTGTTGCTCAGGATATTCCTGCTACTGCAGCTGATAGAGCTGGTTTCCCAGCTGCTCCTGTAACTGCTGATCTACTTGGTACAAACACCGAGCTTATTCTTTTAGGCCCTGACAATGCTGGCGCTCCTTTAGGTGTTCCTGCTACTCAGTTAAACGGTTTAGCTGCTGCTTCATCTAGTTTGACAATTGGTGCCTCTGGAATTGCTCAAGGAACCGGAGATACCACTACTGCGGATCTTCCTTTCTGGACATCAGTTACAGCAACTATCGATGATCAGGATGCTGCAAATTCTATGATGTATAAAGTCACTGCGGACACTACTTTCAAAGTGTACAACGTTGACGCTATTACCGGTACATCTGTTAACGGTGATGGTCTATATGTCAGTGCAGATGACAACACAGATGGACGCGCTGCTTACATTCTTTGCCGCGTTAACTATCTACGTCCTGCTGCTAATGTTTCTTGGAACGATGTTCAAGGATTCATTGACTTTGCATCTCAGATCGGTGGTAACGACGAGTAATATTTAATTATTACGGAATCTAGCGAGTCCTTGTGGCTCGCTTTTTTCTTGTCTATACTTAAATCTATTACAAAATTATTATGCAGTTAATCACAATAATGTTAATTTCTGGTATTACGTTAACTTTAATTGGTATGTTTATGGGTAACTCTCATCCAAACCATCCAAATTAAACTCTTTTATAGTTATGCCATTTTATTATCAAGCTCCTCATGTCATGCCCCATCAAAAAACCTACATTGAATATAGGGTTATGGTACCTGTTCATGAGCATGGATTAAAAGATGGAAAACCTTATAGTAAATCTTACTTTGTTCATCCTGAAGTAAAAAATCCTTTTTATAATAGTGTCATTAAAAATTAAAATAAGAATACTAAATCATCATTGATTTATAGAGTCTAACAATCCAGGAAATCGCTTATATAACATTTCTCTTGTTCTATTATCTTCTTCTCTCATTTGTTCTAACTTACTCATTCCTTGCTCTGTCTCTAATACTTGTCTAGCAGTTGGATTATTAGGTCCGTCAGGTACATCCTCCATAGTATGTCTATCAATTAAAGCTGCACCTTGATCTACTAAATTACTAGCATCTTGTAAATTATTATTATCTCTAAGTTCTTTATAAGTAGCTTTAAATATTTCTCCTTCCTCAACATTACCTACAGAATACATACCGTCATAAATTGCATTTACCTGATGATCTAAAAAATGTTTTGCTTTACCTGCTGCACCAACAGCGTTTATATCAAAATTTTTACCACTAAATTTATCATGAGTATGTAGGTCCTCTGCATGATCATATTCAACTATTTTGCCATAATCTACAAAACCCATTGTCTTAGATTGAGGATCGTAATACATATGGTCTTCTCTTTTACCATAAGGAGTCACAATGTCATCATGAACAATTCCTGTAGTCCTAGCTAATTTTAATTGTGCCTTTGCTAAAGCTAATGCCTGTTCACGAGATCCCCGTGCTTCAGGAGTACCAAATATGAAATTATGATCTGGATTCTCCATCGTAGATACTCTATCCATTTCAATCGTATGGAGAGATGCCTTTTTATTTGAATTACGATGTTGATAAGAACTAGGAGCAGTTTCTACTGTATGAATACGAGGTGCTAAACCAAGCTCCGCTGCCTTTAATTGAGCTTCTACTTCTTGATCAGCTCTAGTTCTTTCATCATCAGTATCTAATCGTTGAACTTTTAATACACGATTTGGATCACCTGGTTTCTCAAAAACAGTTCCAAAAGCTCCTGAACCTACATGAGGGTGCCTATCATATTGCTCAGTAAAACCCTTACCAAACGCTGTATCAAATACTTTATCTCTGATAGGAGTGTATTCCTCCTTTGTTAAACCTGAAAGAGATCCACCTGCATCATCTTCTTCATTCTTTAAATTCTTTACTAACTCATCTGTACTAAATCGTTTAACAAACCTTCTTTCTCCTTCCTTAGCACCAAAACCTGAAATTTCCTCTCCAAGAGAATTTTTAAATTTATCTAAAAACTCGTCAGTTTCCACTTCTAAGACAGCTTTGTGTTTTATTATTTTAGAATTAGTAAACTGTTGAAACTAAAGGTTGACACTGGTAAGCTAATCAAAGGATCAAAACTTACGTTATGTTGTATCAGTATCGAGTTACCGGTGGGCTTGTAGAGAAAATATCGCAGCATGGAGAAGGTATAGTTATGTGCCTAGATGCACAAGATGAAGTTATCTATGTAAATGAGTCCGACCTAACTCCTCATTTAGATGCCACAAATGAAAAGGCTCGTACAGAGGAAAGGCTTACTGCTGAATTAGCATCTGAAGGTGTTAAACCTGCCAAATTAACGACTCGTGAAACTTTCCCAATTGATATGCGTGTCAATATTAATACTGCTACTGCACGTCAAATTGCTGACGCATTACCTGGAGTTGGTCTTAAAACAGCAAGAGATATTAAAGATTTACAAACCTCTCAATCTGGTGAAAGATTCCAAAGATTGGAACAGTTAAAGAGTATTAAACGTGTTGATTGGGATGAAATATTTAAGGAGAACTTAGTACGGGTAGACTAAGAGTTAGGCTAATTCTGTTTATTAGTTAATGAAGCTTGATACCTTTTTACAATCTAAAGTACGCTGGCATTTAGGTTATAACTTAACTTCTGTACCCGCTGGTGACCAAGCTCGTCTTGAAGAAGCTATAAATAATATCCAAGATTCTTTTTGGTACGACAAGATTGTTGAGCAGATCAGTCGTTGTGATGAAGCTGAAAAGCGTACCGACATGACTGGTAGTGTTAATAATGACTCGGTACCAAAGAGTCGTATAGAGAGTATTCTTGGTGATGTTGATCGTACAATTTCAACTTCTGATTTTAAGGAGACACTTAAAACTTGGACTCAAATTTATTTGTACGAAACTGATCGATTAGCTTTACATCTTTATGTTCCAAACTATCGAAACCCAGAACAAGCCAGATATCGTTTTAATCGAGAAGGTGCTGAATTCATTCAAGCTTTACCTGGCCCAGCCGATATTGCGGTTGGTACTCGTCTTCTGTTTGAGACAACCTATCGTTAGAAAAACATTTCCCCCTGCTATTCTTAATAAGAGAACAACCCTTTAATCATGGCGATAACTTACTTTCAAGATACAATATTTAGTACTGAAAGTACATTAACTGCACCGGCTGTAGGTTCTGCTTTACAGGTAGCTGTTAATAATACTTTCTCTACTAGTAGCTATACTTTTATTGTTACAGTTGCTTCTGTAAATACTAATGTAATTGTACGTTTAGAAGGCAGTATTGATGGTACAAATTATGCACCCATAATAGCTAATCAAACTATAACAGCTAATGGCACAACAGCTTATAGTGTCTCTGGTCGTCCTGTTAAATGGCTTAGAACTAACTGGGTTAGCGAAGCTGGTGGAACAGCCGCAGAGGTGACATTTAGCATTGCAGCTGCATAATATGTCAGTTTTACCTACTACTAGGTTAGGCTACATGTTTGGCGCAAGGAGAGCTGATATTCCTTGGGAGCCGAGTGGTGAGCAGGGTACACGCAACTTTGCAGCTGGTCATAGAGAAAGAGGACGTATGGCAGGAGATATTAACTTAGGTGGTTTAATTTCTGGAAAAAAAGCTTCACCACATGGTATAGGCTTTGATAAAACACCAGATACTAGTACTCCGTGGGAAAAGTTTTTAGCAAGACAAGAAGAAGAATACGAGCAGGAAGAGATTTAAAAAAACCTTCAGTTATAATAAGTTTTAAGCTTATTTGTAAATAAACGTGTCAAGCAGTAGTTCAAACAAACAACCGTTAATGGTTGATAGACCAGCGACGAGCTCTACAGAGATAACTGTTGCGTCAGGACAGGATTTTAGCACTAGCTTAATTCCTACAGCGGTTGGTAACTCTACAAAAGTATTCGATGTAGATGCAGCTTTAACTGATACTTCTATTAGTGGTGCTTATATTGACGAGATTTGGCTTAGATACAAAAAACGTGTGATAGAAAAAATTGATTCTAAGACTGCTGTTAGTGGAACTTACTCTGCTAATTCCACTACAGTTACAGTAACTATTACTGGTGGACATAATTTAGAAGTTGGCCAAAAGGTTTTTCTAGACTTTACTACCTACAGTAGTGGAGCTGTTCCTATTGATTTAGTTGCTACTGTTCTTACTATTACTCCAACTACTTTTACTGCTACCATTCCTTCATTAGGGGGTACTATTACTGGAAATGTAAGTGTTTATGTACCTATTGATTTCTGTTTTTATTTAGTTAGTGCCGGATCGGTTACTAATATTAATCAGTATTTCCCTCTATTTGTCGCCAGTGTTCCTTCTGTTGCAGAGTACCAAACCTATAGTTTGACATTCCATAAAGATTTGCCCTTTATTAATCACCCTGTTGTTCAAGCAGGTTCTAATTTTACTAGTGCAAATAATGAGTTAGCTCCAAAACAACGTGGATTAATGTTAAAGCGCGGTCAATCTTTGTATTGCTCAGCTAGTGGTGCTACAGCTTTAACTAATGGTTTCTATTGCAATGTACAAGGAGGTTTTTATTAAATATTCATCATGCCATTTGGTATTCGTGGTTTTAGTAGCTCATCCAAATTAGGTTTTGATAAGAAGTTTTCTAAAAAATTAGAGGATGAAGAGCAATTTAATAAGGCTGCAAACTGGAAAATAACTAAGAGTCCATTCAATATAAATGGTAATGGTAAAGGAGGTAGACATTATGAAAATAGTGAGGTTGCTTTTTTCAATACTGATTCATTATGGTCTCGTTGGAGGCGTGGTTATGAGTTATATGTAGCTACTCAAAGTTTTTTTGGCTCTTTAGCTAGTGAAAGAAAACAAAGAGGCGATTATAGAGTTTACTTTACTTTTCAACAGTTCCCTGGTGTTTTTATTCCAGCTCGAATTTATACCTTTCCTTCGGTTAATCAGGAATCAGGTGAACAAATGGTTGGGATGCGAGATACTGATGCGTTTAGCTTTTATGATTTTGGTCTTCCAATTTTGGCTGTTCGCTATTTAGGTGACTTAGTTAGTGGTTCATATAGTCAATCAGGAACTACTTTAGTTGTTACTAAGTCTGACCATGGTTTATATCCTGGAGAAAGTGTTTTCTTAGATTTTCAAACTGGATCTGGAATTGATGAAACTCTTTCAATTGTTAGTACTACTCAAAATAGCTTTACTGTTACAGCTTCTAATTCCATTACTACTAGTGGTAATGTTTCTTATTATTTATCAACTACTTTTGCTGATTCAAGATGGACTACTACTAGAGTTCGTCTTCGTTCATTACCTACTGATGTTTCTTTCTTTACTGGTGAACGCTTGGCTGATCGTATTGTTGAGAAAGACCCAGGTATTGCATCTACTTATTCTAGAAGTGGCTCTACTGTAACCATTACATGCTCTGCAGCTCATGGTTTGTCTTCTGATAATAAAGTATTTATTGACGTTACAAGCGGGGATGTACTGTCTGGTAGATACATTGTTACAGTTACCAGCTCCACAGAGTTAACCATAACTACTATTACTAGTGGCTCTACTTCTGGAAATTTAACTTTAAGTCGTTTATTGAGAGGTCGTCGATATGATGATTATGTTGGATATACAGTTAAAGGTTCGGATGCATCGACAAATGAGTTGATTTTTCAGAGGGCTGATAGTTATGGTGCAAAAACGACTGATACTGTTACTAAAACTGTAGTACCTGCTCATAGAGGTTTTACTGTTGGTCGCTTTTTGACTACTGAGTTACGTTGGCAGTGCTCTTGTCAAGACTTTTCTAGGCGTGATAGTTATGATTTGTATAGTGAATTAACAAGTAGAAGATTTCCAAAAACTACACCTCGCTCGATAAAACCAGGTGGAGTAATTCAAGAAGATGGAACTATAAGTGATGTTCGTGATGATCCAGGTACTTTTAGAGATTTAGGTTATGTCACTATAAATAACTTTTATCAATTACCGGATTACGAGGACACAGAAGAATTTGCAGTTCAAAACTTGATGTATTACCAACTCCGTTGGTGTAAACACATCTATGCGGCTATGTTTGCATTAAAACATGATGAGGGAAATGACCCTTTTAGTTTTACCGCAACATATTCTCAATCTGGTCCAAATATAACTGTATCTTCTATCGGTCACGGTTTAACGATCAATACTAAAATTGAAATTACTTTTACTAGTGGAAATGCAATTTCAGGAGAGTACTCAGTTAGTTCAGTTGTTGATGATGATAATTTTCTTATTGTTTATCCTTTCAGTAGTTCCACTAGTGGGTATTGTTCTGTTAGTAATTTAAAAAAACACGATTATGTTAATTCTTGGTTGTTAGAACCAAATGATAAGCCAATTGGTGCCGGTTTAGATAAATTTAATAAGAATTTTGAAAAGGAAAAAGAGAGACTTCAATCAGTTTTAGAGAGTGGTTTATTCGTTAGACAGAATACTCAATGGAGTGGGCAAAAAAATATTACTGGTAATAAAAATCAACCTCAGGATATTGCTAATTTTGATCCTTCTATACTTAGTATGTCATTGACAGATCATATAAAAAGAGATGAGGATGGGAAGCTAAGCCGTTCTGGTAAGCAGTTAAATACAACAAAAAGGATGCTTACTTTAATTAATAAATTATTTAATAGAGTGCCTGCCCTTCTTGAAGATATAAAGTTTGGTGTTATTGATAAACCTTTAGATGAATATGAGAAAGAATTTGAATCTGGTCTAGTGGATAATGGAGAATACTTAAATGGAGTTCCTGTTGAGTCTTCGTCAACAGTCAGTACAATAGATTGTGGTACTTATATACCTTTAACTGATCAAGATACGATCATAGATTCTGATCTTTACATTAATACTTAAATATGGCTGTTCAAATCTTATGTCGTCGTTCTAGTGTTTTACGTGATAGACCTCTACCTATCCGTTTAGGTTCTGCTGAATTAGCTATTAATAATAATGCAGGAGAACCAGGTCTTTTTTTTGCTGACAATACATCTTCTCCTTCAACAGGTTTAATTAAAGTTGGTCCTACACATGTAGGTAGTTCCGCACCGAATACTTCTCCTGCTGGTTATTCTTCATTAAGTAAAGGTGAATCATGGTTAGATACCACTAGCACTCATATTTATAAAATTTTTGATGGCTCTTCTTGGCAAACTTCAAAAGCAGTTGTATCTAATTCTGCTGGATATCCAGCTAATCCTATCGATGGTCAATTACATTACAATACTTCAACAAGTAAATTAGCTATGTATAATTTAGCTACTACGTCTTGGATTGTTATAGGTCCTTAACGCTTGGATAATAGGTGGTCGAGAATTCGATCTAATTTATTATGAACAGCTTGCATCTCTCTAAGGAAATCTTCTTTTAATACATAATCACAAACTACTCGATTCTGTAGGCTATCTAGATCTCTTTCTATACGCTCAAAACGTTTATCTAGCTTTTTATTGAAATTTCCTAGAGCGCGGGATAAGCCTGCAAAGGCACCTATGCTTCCAGATAAAACAGCGGCAATTAATTCTGGTTCCATGGTCTTCTCTTCTTTTTCTATTCTAAAGGAGTTTACAAATTAAAATGATATGTAATAGATAAATAATATGGCAACTGGATACGAACCAAATTTAGAGGGTGCTATTGCTGTCTTAGTAGATCTAATGACAGCAAATAATTTTACAATGACTAGGCAGCCTTATGAACCAAATTATAGGGGTTTAATTGATGCTGTAATTGATTTAAAAGATGGATTTCCGACTTTTGTTCCCTTTCGTGTTGGCTTTGATGCAACGACATTTGAATCTGTTAGTAATGGAGATGCTCTTTATATGAGGACTAGTGATGGAAAAGTTGGTAAAGCTAGTGCTAGTAATGGAAATTTAGAAAATGCTTTAGTTGTTGGTTTTGCAGAGTCTGCTGTCAGTACCGATGAAACAGTAAGAGTCATAGTCACGGGTATAAAAACTATGTCTGTAACTATTGATCCAGGAGATATCTATTTCCTAAGTCCTACTACTGCTGGTGCAATTACATTAACTGCGCCTACTGGTTCGGGACAGGCAGTTACTCGACTTGGTGAAGGCGCAACTGCTACAGATTTTAGTATCCAAATTGAACCACCTGTACTTTTATCTTAATGAGCTCAACAAAGGATTATCAACCTTATTCTGCTAATGCTCAAGGTTTTACTGAAGTTTTAATTGATTTTAAAAAAACTTTAGAAGATAAATCAACTCAAGATATTGTAGGTTTTCAATCTATAGCTTTAGAAAATATTTCACAAGGACAGGCTGTTTATTGCCGTGCAAGTGACGGTAAGGTTGGATTAGCTACTTGTAACTCTACTTTAGACTTAGCTATTGTTGCTGGGTTTGCAAGAACAGCGAAGACAACAGGTCAAACACTTGATGTCTTGATTTCAGGGATAGTTTCTAGCTCTGGTTTAGACGCTGGTAATATCTATTACTTAGGTGCAAGTCCAGGAGTTATTGTTAGTACTCCTCCTTCTACTTCAGGTCAATATCTTACTAGAGTAGGAGAAGCAAACAATTCATCACAGTTAATTATTCGTCTTGAGCCACCTGTTTTACTAGTTTAGATAATAAGTAATCTTGGTAGGATAGAAGATAAAGTAATACTTTCTATTTTAAAGATAGATAGGAGGGTTTAGCTTAAATATGGCAACTAGAAAGTCACTTGTATTAGTCACTGGTTTATTCCAAGAGTTAAACACCTCTTCGGATAAACTAGATTTTGGCGGTAATACCACAGCTGATTTAAGTGAAAACACAAATCTTTTTTACACTGACGCTCGATCTCGTGCAGCGATATCTATCGTTGATAGTGGAGGAGAAGGTAGTTTAGCTTATAACAATTCAAGTGGTGTTTTAACATATACAGGTCCTTCAGATTCTGATATACGGGGCAAGATCAGTGTTGCTGGTAGCTCTGGACTAACTTACAACTCAAGTACTGGAGTTTTAGGTACTAGTTCAATACCTAATGCTCAGTTGGCCAACAGCTCAGTAACTATAGGAAGTACAGCAGTTGCTCTTGGAGCTACTGTTACTACATTTGCTGGTATTAGTTCTTTAACGGCAACTTCAGTTATTGGTACAACTTTATATTCGGGAGCAATAGACGCAGCTAATACAATTAGTATTAGTAGTGGAAATATTACCTTTGAAGGTTCAACTGCAAATGCTTATGAAGTCTCTTTAACTTCTGCAGATGCGACAGCTGATAGGACAGTAACGCTTCCTGATGCAACTGGAACTATTGCGCTGTTATCGACAATAAGTGCAGCTAACTCTGGTACTGGATATGGAAGTTTAGCTTATAGCAATGGGGCTTTTACTTTTACTAAAGTTACGGATGCAAATATTCGTGAACGTATATCAGTTACAGATTCTGGTGGAGACGGAGCTTTAGCGTATAACAATTCAACTGGTGTATTAACTTACACAGGACCATCTGCTGCTGAAGTTAGAGCTCATATCAGTGTCGCCTCTGGTTCAGGATTAACTTATAGCTCCGGTGAAATAGGTACTAGCTCAATACCTAATTCACAACTGGCAAATAGTGCAGTAACTGTTGGAAGTACAGCTATTACTTTGGGATCAAGTGCAACTACTTTGACAGGTATTTCCTCTATTACATCTAATGCTGTCGTTACCGATGATAGTGGATTTAGAATTAGAGATAATTCAGATAACACTAAACAATTAGCGTTTGAATGTTCTGGTATTTCGAGTAGCTCTACTAGAACATTGACTGTTCCTGATGAGTCAGGAACGATTGCTTCTGAAGCATATGCTACCGCAATTGCAGTTGCATTAGGATAGTCGTATGGCAACCCAAGTTCAATTCCGAAGAGGTTCAACTAGTGATACCGCAAGCTTTACAGGAGCTAATGGTGAGGTTACAGTTGATACTGATAAAAAAGTTTGTGTAATACACGATGCAACTACCGCTGGAGGTATTGCATTACTTAGAGAAGATGGTTCTAACTCATCTTTTATACCAGGCTCTGTTACAGACTGTGCTTTAAAATTTCAAGGAGATCCAAATACGGGTCTTATTTCTCCGTCAGCCGATCAGATTGGGCTGGTAACCGGAGGTGTTGCTAGGCTTACAATAGATGGAGGTGGAGCTGTTTCCATTCCAGGTAACGTTTCTATAACAGGAGATGTGACAGTTGGAGGCAAATTCACTTCTGATGACAACCTCGCTCTCATTGTTGCCTTAGGCTGATATGGCTAATACCTTTAAACAAGCAACTAAATCAAATTTAGTTACAACGGCGATTAGTAGCACAGATACTAATATTTTGACTTCTGGTGCTTCTGCAACTTGTATTCTTTTGAGTGCTCTAGTTGCAAATAAAACAAGTACTAATGTCAATATTGATGTGTATATTGTTACCAATACTGGTGATGACACTTATCTATTGAAAAATGTTCCGGTTCCCGCCGGTTCTTCCTTAGAGTTAATTAGTGGGAGTAAAATTATTCTTGAATCTAGTGATATATTACGTTCAAGATCTGATACAGCTTCAGCTGCAGATATTACTGTTAGTTATCTTGAACAGACTTAAATATTATGGGATTATCTACAGTAGGTGGTCTTGGCGATCTTGAGAATCAGATTAAAGCTTTAAAAGACGTAATTAATACTAAATTTGATGATACTATTCTTACCTTAGAAGAAACTAGTTGGACAGTTATAAGAAAAAAAAGAGATTATTTACTTTGGACAACGGATTGGACAATGACGCCAGGTTGTACTGTCGATCAGGCTGCTTGGGCTGCTTATAGACAAGTTTTACGTGATATTCCTCAAACTTATTTTTCTTCTGGGTTTTCTTCTGTTGTTTGGCCAGAAAAACCTTCTACGTCTGGTCCAAACACAGAATAGTCTATTTAGTTAAGATCAAAATAGAGTCAAAATACAATAGAAGAAGATAAATAAAATTACCAAGTAACAAATGTATATCGGGAATGACTTGCAAGTAGCTTATCCAAGTTATTTGATTATTGATGATATAAGTTCTGGCTTTAATGGGAGTACAACTTCTTTTGCTTTACAAGTTAATGGAGCTGCACCAGTACCATTCCCAATTAATACTCAGCAGGTAATGATTTCGGTTAATGGTGTTCTCCAAGAACCGGATCCTACTGGCTCTGCAGGGTTTAAATTATTAGGTGGAAATATTGTATTTAGCTCTGCGCCTGCCAATGGTCACGCTTTCTTTGGTGTTATTTTAGCTGGTGCTGACTATGTTACTGCTGGTAGCGAATTCCCTGACGGTACGGCTACCGGCCCCTCATTCACGTTCCAAAATGACCAAGACACAGGTTTCTTCCGAATTAGTTCTGGAGACGTAGGTTATACATCTAACGGTACTCAAATACTAAACTATTCAGGAACTGGATTAAATTTACCAGATAATAAGAAGCTGCTTCTGGGTAGTGGTAATGATTTCGAGCTATATTATGATGCTACCAACGCAGTAATAGATAATAGTGCTGGAGCATTAACTATAGACACAGCAACTGATATTAGTTTAAGGGTTAATAACAATGAAAATGGTGTTGTAATTAAGGCTAATAATGAAGTTGAACTGTATTGGAATAATTTACAGAAGTTAGAGACTACTACGGACGGAATTGATGTTACTGGGTTTATAACTTTTAGTGGTGATAGTAATACTTATTTTGATCGTCCAGCTGCTGATACTTTAAGAGCTACGACTGCTGGAACTGAACGTTTAAGAATTACTAGTGATGGTAAGGTTGGTATAGGAAATATCGTACCTACTAATACTCTTCAGGTTCATGGGGGGTACGTACAGGTAACAAATTCCACTTCTGGAAGTGCTGCTGGTGATGGTATATACATAGGACCAGATGGCTCTGGAAATGGGGTTATTAACAATCAAGAATCAACAGACTTCCAAATTTGGAATGCTGGTAGTCAAGTATTAACTATTAAGTCAACTGGAGAGGTTGGTGTAGGTACAACTAGCCCTAAAGCAAAATTTGACGCTATTAATTCTACTGCTCCAACTTTAGATAATAATACACATGCTGGTGAAGCCTTATTTTTAAGATCTGGAGGAAGTGATGGTAGTGGTAATGTTCAAGCAGTCCTTGCATTAGGAAAAGCAGATTCTAGTTCTTTAAGAACAGGCTCAGCTATTGCCTCAGTTCAAACAGATTCAGATGCAGATAAGATAGGACTTGGTTTTTATACTTCTGCAAGTTCTACATCAAGTCAAACATTAGTACAGAAGGTAATAATAACTCATAACGGCTACGTCGGAATAGGTTTATCATCTCCTGGTAAGCCTTTAGATGTTGATGGACAGATAAGAGGTGATGCCTTTGTAGGTAGAATTAATTCTTCTGCGCCTTCAGAAGATACTGGTGTATATAGGGCAGCAGATAATACTCTTGCCTTTTCAACGGCTCAGACAGAAAGACTTCGTATTACATCAACAGGATTATTGTTAGGTGGTTCGGATGCTCAAAACAATACTACGTTAGGTAACCAAGCTGGCGATAGTTTTCAAAGTACAGACGCAAATAACAATACTTTAGTTGGTTTTCAAG
>VTLG01003005.1_pt1 | contig 14149 bp, 13 predicted proteins | sample 4694571 | NCBI WGS metagenome assembly VTLG01 (sample SAMN12604809, study PRJNA352737) | marine metagenome | biome: ENVO:00000447; feature: ENVO:00000209|ENVO:00000569|ENVO:01000036; material: ENVO:00002151; isolation source: viral sequences binned using virsorter ...
AGTCTTTTACATCAAGTCCTTGTTTGACTGCATCGACATATGCTTTAGTTGCAGAGTCTTGGGCACTTGTAGGATCTGCGACATTAGTTATCCTATTTGAACCCATATCGATTGTCTTACTGGATGCAATGGTAAAGTTATCATCAACTGTTACTGTACCACCAGCAGAATCTATTGTTAGGTTTCCAGAACTAGTGTCTATTTCATTGTCTGCGGTAATACCGACTTGTACGTTTCCAGCAGTATTTCCTGTAGAGGTTACGTTACCAGAGAATGTACCAGTTGTTGCATTAACTCCAGCTGCCCATGACATTACACCACTTCCATTTGTAATCAACATATTGTTTGAATCACCATCATTTACTGGTAATGTCAAAGTATGTGAAGTCAAATCAGCATTTGCAGGGGCCTTAATTGTGACCGACTTTGCATTTGTTTCACTAAAAACCTTTATTGTTCCTACTGTACTAGAACCATCACCTTTAAAATTTACTACACCAGTTCCATGCGGTGTTATGTCTAAATCACCATTTGTATCTGTTGTAGTAATTGCATTACCATTAAGGTCTATATTATCAACCTTGAGATTGTCTAGTTTACTATTTGAATCTGCAATTAATGTAGAACTTGCTGTAAGTGTTCCGTGAACATGATCTAACATATCCATGAAATACTTACCACCTATAATTAGGTTTGCATTTCCAGCAGAGTTTCCTATATATAATCTATCTCCACCATTATTTTGGGCAGATGCGTCACCATATGTAACTGCAAGTTCTCCTGCACCTAACGTGCCGGGAGCAGTTTCAGAGGTTGCAGCTCCCCTTTTAATTTTAATTGTTGTTGCCATTTTTTACCTTTAAAATGTTCCTCCGTCTACTTGTAATGCATTTCGATTTGTACCAAACACATTGTTATCTTCCCATTTATCGTTAGAGTCATTAAACATTATAATAGCTGCATCTGAAGGATTTAATGCAATATTAGTATCTGACATAGAACCAATAGATCCACCTTCTGCACCAGCAGCTGCCATCTTTTCCCAATATGTAGTATTTGTAGGTATTTGTCCTACAACTCCTTGAATATTTACATAAGAAGATCCATTATAATATACTACATCATTTACTCCATAAACATAAGAATTGTTGTATGCACCCTTCCATCTGAATGTTCCTTGAGCCCCTGTTTGACCCATAGGTAGTCCAAAGTTAAGAACGGCTGCGGTATCTGTTCCTGCATTTGCAACTGTTGCATTAGAATCTTCTGGTAATGTAGTTACTGTTCCTATTGCAATAGTTGCATTATCTCCAGCTGCACCAGTTGCTCCAGTTAAACCTTTAGAACCCTGAATACCAGCTGCACCAGAAACACCTTTAGGAATATTAAAATTTAGGACTGCCTCACTAGATGTACCACTATTAGTTACAGTTGCACTTCCACCGGCCGAACCAGTAGTTACTGTTCCAATAGTGATTGTTCCTGCGCTTCCAACTGCACCAGCAGGCCCCACATCACCTTTTAATACCATTACTGACCATGCACTAGTATTGTCAGGGGGAATTAAATTAGAATTTCCCTGCAAACAAACATATGCACTACCATTATACTGTACGGCTTGGTTTTGAGTATATGTGGTTGATGAACTCCACTCACCATGCCATGTAATATCACCATCTGCACCCTTTATGCCGGGCACTTCCATTCTAGTTACTTTTGGTTGTTCACCAGTTGTCGTTGAACCCGAAATAACAGCGGGTGCTTTTATTGTTGCAGTTAATCCCATATTATTGTGTTACTCTAGGGTTAAAGGTTGCAATACCCTCAACTACTCTGGTCTTTGCACTTGCACCAGATGTTATAAGAACATCATAGACATATCGGCCCTGTGATATTGCTCCTGTTTGAGCTCCAGTAAGTGATATATCTAATTTTCCTGTGGTTCTATCTGAATTGAATGCAACAGTAAATGCTACTGTAGCAGATGAGGATTCGTATGTTTTACGGATTTGTGCGGCTGCGGTGTAACCAGTTAGGTCTAAAGCAGCTCCTGAACTGTCTGTAACAGTTACAGTTGTTGAGTAGTCTGCACCACAATCTATGAAGATATTTGAAATAGTTGCCATAAAAAAACCCTTATAAATGTTGTAAGTATTTATAAGGGTTAATTATTTAAGTAAATTGTATTATTTTTAAACTGTAACAGCTTTTACTTCATCTAATGTTTTACATGAATCTACAGTTTTTGTAATATCTCTAAGTCTATTTTTTTCTTTAACTATAGCTGATGTAGAACTATCATCTTCTTGAGCTTTCAAAAACAAAATATCTTGAGCTTCCAAAAGAGGGGTACGTTGGGCTCTTAGATTTTCTTTTTTTGTTTCTTTTGCTTTATCTAAATTTACAGTAAGTTTATTATCATCAAGTTTTGAAAAATCTGTATCAACAGATCCTAAAAACTCAGGGTCAATTTCATCCATTACTGATGTGTCTATCAATTTATATTCAGAAGTTCCTATAATACTTTGTATTTCTTCTGCTGAAGGATTATCTTTTACAATTTGTGTAAATATTACATTTCCTTCCGTATTTTTATGAAAATATCTTTTTCCCATTTTTATTCCCTATAAATTTTAAGTACCAAATACTGCAAAACCAATACAGTCAATATCAGGTGTTCCGTTCCCTGCATACAAAATAACGAATTGAGTTGTTGTAGGTGCCATGCCGGGACTACCTCCTGTTCTCCATTGAACAGATCCTTCAACTTGACCACCTTCATGAGCATATCCAGTTGTCACAACAGCATAATCATCATTTGCCATTGCAGGAGACATAGTAATTGTCCATGATCTAGTATTTGATCCCGCATTAGCTGTAGTTATTCCACTAATACCATGATTATTAGTTAAAACATTATTTTCTATCCTGCCCCAAGCTTTACATATCTGTTTATGATTATGTGTAACACCAGTACTAATAGTTCCTGCTGTTACAGTTCCAACATTATTTGTTGTTCCTGAAAGTGTGTGATTACCAGAAGCATCAATAGTATGTGCAGCTGTTCCTCCCTCATCCTGAAGGATTAAACTTCCACCACTTGTAGGTTTTATTATTAAATTTGCCATTGTTTTTCCTTGTTAATTCTATTTATAATAATTTATCCTTTTGGATATTTCTTTTTGATTTCTGCACGTTTCTTTTGTAATGCATCAAGATCATCATCTAATATTGCATGAATACATTCTTGAATTGAGGGATATTCTGTCTCACGTTTTCTGACATATGACTGTGCATTGTATTCATCCTGCATACGCTTTAACTCAGCATCAATCTCTGCCTGTGTAGGAGCTTTTTGACCAGATTCATAGGACATTTTTGATCCGTCTGACTTTCCAGATAAACTACCACCGACAAGATTTTGAATTGCTGTAAAACTATCTTTTTCTTTTGTGTAAGTATAACTCATGGCATTATCTCATGTATAATTACTGTCCAAGGCTTTGCCCAATCACACCCAAATCTGGAATTTATAGCAGCAGTAGAATGAATTGTTAAATATACATAATGTGTTGCTGTTGATCCTGCTGTAAAAAATCCCTGCATATTTATTAACCAATATCCATGATCGCCTGTTGTTGTAGCCCCAGTAAGGTTTCTACCTACAAAGGCCTGAAATAACATCTTGTCTGGGCCCGAAGTTGATGCTTGTGTATCACCCTCACTTCTATTAGTTGTTCCAACAAATAACCTTGTAGTTTGTGTTCTTCCAGAAGAACTTGTACCATTAGCCCAAGGTTCTGCCATGCATTGAGAAGATACAAGATAATGTCTACCACTTATAGCTGGCCACGACATAGCATTAGCTGGAACTTTTGATGCAGAAGAATCAACATTAGCCTGATATTCTCCCGATATATCATCTATTAATCTAAAAATATTAGTTACTTTTCCAGCAGGGAAAGTAACAGAATTTTCAAGTCCTCCTGTAAAAGTAACAGTACTACCAATTTCTCCTGTCAACTGCGATGCATCTGTATTTGATTTTGCTAATAAAGAACCAGCTGAAAGTACTCCTGTACCAGTAATTGTTCTTGCACCATCAGCAGTTAATACAACATCAGCAGTAGGTTTTATAGAACTTAAAGTAAGATGACTATTAATTGTCGCATTTCCTGACAACGTATATGCATCAGAGGTATACAGTCTATTCTCAGAATAAGTACCAGAGATATTCTGAGTTGCAGTATTTGACAGATAAGCATCCCCTGAGAATTTATCCCCTGTTACTGCATCATCTGCGATTACGTTAGTGTTTATTTTAGTTAGTACTGGCATTTTCTTTATGGTTTTGGATTGTCGTCTTTCACTTTTTTCAATGTTGTATAAAATTCTGATGTTTTATCTAAAGTTCCTTCATCAATAGCGTGCCAAAGTAGATCAAGTTGTTCTCCTATAGTTGGATAAGGAGTTTTTGCTTCTTCTTTCACAACTGTTGTTGTTGTTTCAATTCCATCTTTATCTTTAGTTGTTGTAGTTGTATATTCTGCTGATTTACCTTTAGTTCTAATTCTAGAATATTCGAGATCTGCGTGTAATTTTTGAAGTTCTGTAGCTTTAGCTTCAATATCTTCATCTGAAGGTTTTGGGTTTACATTTATTTTATCCCATGTCATAACTCCATCTTCAATAGTAAATCTTCCATGAGGGTCAAGTTCATGTATTGCAATAACTTTAAAATCCTCAAATGACATATGTGGCAAATGTTCAAAATTTCCAATCCTACGTTTGTCACCAATCATGTAGTACCTCCAACTTGTATTGTCATAGAACCTCTTGTTTTCGATGGAGTTGCCCATGTATTTCCACCATAAACTCCGGCACCACCCCACCAAGATCCATATGTTTGAGCAGCCGTTACTCCAATTCTAACGTAGAAATCCCAATTTCCTGCAGCTAATGTAGCACCTTCCCATGAACAAACAAGTGATGAACTAGCCCCACTTGCATTCATACCAGTCATAATAGTATTTGTGGCTCCACTATCCTTTGTTGCCCAAACTATTATTATTGTGTTACTATCCGCTTGCCATTCACCCATTGACTGATTTACCCTACCCGAACATTTTTGAGTACCATTCATCGGTACACCAGTAATAGATCCAATTTGAATCCCTTCAAGATGCCCTGGCGGCCCTTGATTTGCACCATTAGGATCAATAACAGCCGAATTTGAATATCCTTGAGCTAATGTTGTGGTATAATTTTTAACCATAACATCTGCTGGCAAACTAACACCAGCACCTATTTCTCCTTGTAGAATTTTATGTTCTGTTCTATCTGTCTCTCTAACTTGATCCCAAACACCTAAAGCGGAATCATAAACGAAAGCTCGGTTTCCCTCTTTATGTACATCGTTGTTACTTGGACTTGTTGGAAATGCCATTTTATTGTTTCTCTTTTATTGTTGTTTAAAGTGCATATTTTATTATTACAATTCCTGAACCTCCAGCGGCACCTTCATCTCCACCACCGCCTCCTCCACCACCAGTATTGGCAGTTCCAGCAACAGCAGAAGTAGTAGTATGACCGGCTCCACCGCCTCCAGCACCTCCTGCACCAATAGTTCCACCTGTGGCACCACCTCCACCGCCTCCGGCATAGGTTACGGATGTAGATCCATCTCTAATAGTACTTGCGGTTCCGGCACCCCCTGCACCACAAGTTCCTGCGGAACTAGCTACTCCAACTGCTCCAGCTCCTCCGCCTCCTCCACCACTATAAGGGGATTCTCCTACTCCTTGTCCACCATTATTTCCATAATCGGTACTACCACCTCCAGCTCCTCCGCCGTGAACTCCTCCACCACCAGAACCACCTGCCCGGCCATGTCCACCTGCGCCACCACCACCACCTCCACCAGTAGCAGTAATAGAACTAAATATTGAATTACCCCCATCATTACCTATGTTATCTACAGAACCAGTACCTCCTCTACCAACAGTTACAGCATATGTTCCTTTAGTAACAGAAAATCCAGTAGCTGTTCTGAAACCTCCTGCTCCACCTCCGCCACCAGATCTATCAGCATCACTACCTCCACTACCTCCTCCAGCAACTACAAGATATTCAACAGAAGTTGTATCTTCCATATGAAATGTACCAGAAGCTATAAAAGTATGAATTCTGTAATAAGTTCCACTAAGTAAATAATCTGTTACTATGCCACCCGCTCCAGCATATCTTCCAGTCCAAACATTTGCATTAGATGTAGCATCACTACATACAAAATGTCTATTCTTTTCTCTATTGTAATAAACAGAACCTACACCACCAGATGGATTTATTGCTTTATGTGGGTCAATATCTCCTACAATATCAACACCCCTATTAGCAGAAGTACCTATTCCACCAGAAGAAAGATCCAACCAAAAACTGGAAGTGCCATCATTTGTATATTGGTAAGTAATAGCAGTACTAGCTCTGTACCATCTTTGACCAACAAAAGGACTTGCAGGAGCAGTTTCCCCTACAGACATAACTGTACCTAAATCAGATACATCTATTGCATCATCTGCTACACTTGCTCCTATTATTTTTGAAAATGCCATAATTGTTTTAATTGTTTTTTACTTATATTTATATATCAAGATGGTTTTGTTGGCCATGTTATATCATCTGGATCTGACTGCTTTGTAATATCTCTGAGTTCCGTTCTGTAGTCTACCCAATCTGAAGGAATACTTGCATTTGCATGAGTTTCCTTTGCTTTCACTACTACCCAATCTGATTCTGTGAGTAATTTGTTTCTTTCTAATCTAATGTCTGCCCATTTTTGGTCTAATATTCTTTTGTCTTTAGCTGTATCATCACCTATAAAGTGTGACTTAACACCATCTATTTCCGAATCCCTTTTGGTTGCATAGTACTTGATGTTGTAAACTCCTTCATCACTAATATAATCATCTAACTGTACAAGTCTTTTTCCTACATCTTCATCAGTACATTCAACAATCGTATATCCAGTTTCACCTGAATAATCTACAACACCATCAGTAGTTACTGATTCTAACCAAGCCCAATACTCAGGTTTGGTCATACCTTTAGTCTTTCTCCTACAATTCCACTCTAATTCGTGGATATGTTGAATTACATTTAATTTATGTGATATAAACATTTTTAAATTCTCGTTATTTCATAGGTACATATATTAGCATAAGAATTAAATCTTCCATAAACTTGTATATAATCTCCTCTCGATAATTGGACATTAAATGGCCCTGTATTTACCATTCCATGACCATTTCCAGAATATGCCTTCAAATAAAGATTACCATTAACATGGACTTGCATATGAGCACTTGTATCATTAGAATTTTGGTCTTGTAAATATATTGTATACTGCCCATCTACAAGGCAAATTACTCTATCATATGCAATAGCAAAATCTTTTTGAGTAAGACCCCTTCGTACACCACTATTAGTTCCAAAATTAGTTCCTTTACCTCTCCATTCATCCCAGATTATCAAAGAAGAATCACCAACAGCACCTCCATCATAATCTGCGAGTACACACCCTTTCCCAAGATAACTCGTATTTCTAGTCACCTCATCCCAACTCTTACCATCTGGTGTAACCACAAGATTAGTCTGTTCCATGTTTCTGTCGCCACCTACTAGCTCTTTTAGGTAGGGCGTCTCAAAGGTCTGGTAGTGGGAGGATGTGTGGATTGGGGTGGCTATATCTATATCTCCCATATTCCAATCCGTATCTTTATCTAATAATGTGATTTTATTAATCCCTAATGTTGTATCATTAGTTAGATATTCATATGATCCCCAACCAGAAGTATTATCTTGTGTGGCGGTAGCACTTGAACCATTAAGTTGTACTGTATGTCTAGTACCTACTTGTACTGCCCAACACTCAAAATTAGTACAAAATACAGGAAGGTCGGCTCTTACAAAATCTCCACCACCGCTGCCGGGAGAACCAGTTGTCATAATTGAATGTTGTGGTGATGTATGAAAATGATGAAATGTAAAAGATGCGTTGTTAGCATCATAGAAAAAGTCCCTTGAAGCATTTACCCTTCTTGTTCCTTTTGCAACATGAATATGTTGAGGACTAACAGTAGTTGCTGGTACAAAATCTGCCATCAGCATATAGTCTGCTAAAATACAAGCGTCCTCTGGTACAGGAGGCATCTTAGGTTGATAAATAGTAATCCAACCAACACCTAATTTTGAATCATCTGCACCAGAAGCAGGTTGATCTACTGTGACTCCATCAATTATGATGTCTCCTGCGGCTGATCCTGTTCTGATAACTTTTACAACATGAGTTCCATAAGGAAGATTTTGTGCATAAATATGATTTCGTCTGTCATTAGAAGCCATATTAGCTGTACCTTCCCAACTAATTCCAGTTCCTATGAATGTAAGATACCAAACATCATCGTTATCTGCATTTGCCCATCTTAAACAATCAAAATTTGCAGTTGTATCATTACAATCATTAGCATATAAACTTGTTAATCCATCATCCATTACGAATGAAAGATCATCGGTTGTACCAGATACCATACTTGCATCTGCATAAGAAGCTCCTGTTCCTCCATTAGCTGAACCATTTCCAAATTCTCTATAATGGAAGGTCTTGGCAATCTCAGACAAAGAATTATCAATAACATCATCACTAAAGTTTATTGTATGAGTATTAGTTGCACTTGCAGTAGTTATTTCATTAGATGCTGTTCCTGCTGAGCCATTTGTAGTATTGTTTCCAATATTCTGGGCATTTCTAGGCATCATGGTAACTGAAGTTTTTATAGTGCCAGAACTATCTACCCACTTGACTACTCTACCGCCGTTGAGGGGCCGAATGTGATTAGAACTACTTATTGCCCAAGGCGCACCATAAGTAGTTCCTGTTCCTAATCCTAGTGAGGTTGCAGTATCTACATTTGCTGAAAATAAAGTTGTACCATTTGTAAATCCATTAAAAGGATCATAGTGTGGTGTGCCGGAGACTGTAAACTTCTTTCCATATGAGACTACATTCTGAGCTGGTATCTGGATTTTGGATCGGTTTGCAGTTGAAGATGTGTCTTGGGCTATTAGTTCGATACCTTCAATTCTTATATAATCTCCACTAACAACATATATTTTTAATGTATGTATTCCTAAAGTTGGAGCAGATGAAAATGCTAAATTAACACATACTGACATATTGACAAAACGATCTTTTAATGGAGAATCTACTGCCGCAGTACCTCCTGTATAAGTAGCAGTATCAGTAGTGCCATCTATAGCTAAAGCAATGTCATTAGTAGTAGAGGAAAAAGTTAAATAGTTTGCACCAGAAAAATATCCAGTTATTTCGATAAAATTACCTACTGTATCTGTATAATATCTAATACCATCATTACCATTTTGTTCTGACCATGTAGAACCAACCATTCTACACCACTCTCTACCATCTACTGAGTAAACATCATTCCCATGTGTTGCAGTCTCTTGCTCTAGTAATTGTTTTGATCGAAATGTATGCCTCTGACTCCCAAAATGAGCACCTATGCGTGGGTCTTTTATTGGCTTACTTCCCTTTATGTCTGTGTAGTAGTAGCTGTGGCCGTCTGTATGTGCAGTACCATAAGTATAAGAACCTCCAAGTGCTGTTCCACTTAAATCTTTCCCTGCAACAGCGGGTTGCAGAACTCCTGGCTGGATATGAGGTTTAACTGGAATCGAACTTGCAGCTATATCTTCTCCAGCAATGGTTGCTGTTGTTGCAGTTAATGTTTTATCTATTCTTCGTATTGGCATTGTTTACTCTATGGTTTTGTTGGCCATGTTATGTCTGAATATTTAGTCTTGCTAGACTGATCTGAAGGTAAATCCCTCAATGACTTTCTGTATGTTTTCATGTCTGCTGAAAGTGTTTGGTCTGACAGAGCAAGGTGATCTGTTTCTGCTAGTAATCGTGTTCTTTCTTTTCTTATTCGTGTCCATTCCTCATCTAGTATTCTTTTGTCTTTAGCTGTATCATCACCTATAAAATGGCTTTGAACATATTGTTTAGGGTCGTGACTCTTGTCGTCTATGTCCAGTATTTCTTCTGCATCTCTTTTAGAAACATAGTATTTAATGTTATAAACTCCATCATCACTAATATAATCATCTAACTGTGCAAGTCTTTGCTCTACATTTTCATCTTCATCTGGACACTCAACAATAGTGTAACCCTCACCAGAATAATCTGGATTACCATCAGCGTCTTTAATGGTTTCTATCCAATTCCAATAATCACTTATGCCAATATTTTTAGTCTTTCTTCTACATCCCCATTCAGTTTCATGAATTTGTTGGAGTACATTTGATTTATGTGATATAAACATTTAATTATCCTTTTCCAATTTTTCAATATGTAAATAACAATAAAAATCTGCTTGATTTGATTCTAAATCATCACCCTGAATTTCAATATAATCGAGTCTATTTAAATTCATCGTATGGGAAGAAATATGTTGACCTCTACCAGAACTAGGCCCAAATTCTCCAATTCTTTGTACATCACCATTTACTCTCACTTTTATTTGTCCAGCAGTAGCACCAGTACGAGCAATACCATCCATAGTTACTTTGTAAAATCCACTTTTTAAACAAATAAACCTATCGTAAATATAAGCAAAATGACCTTTGTTAATCATTTGTCTTTTAGTATTACCACCTCTTTGTTGAGTAAAGATAAACTTTTGATCAGCTGTACCATCATAGTCATTACCATCTCTAGTTACTTGAAGTACAGTTGTACTTTGATAGCTGGTATCTCTTGTAACTTCATCCCATGTTTTACCATCAGCAGTAACTATAAGATTTTGCTGTTCCATGTTCCTGTCGCCTCCTACAAGCTCTTTTAAAAATTCTGATTCAAAAGGTTGATAATGATGTGAAGTATGAGTTGGAATATTATAAAAAAATCCATCAATATTCATAGCACCAGTAGTAGTTCCTACCAATCGCCATTTGTTATTACCTAATTCAAATGTTGGTGATCCAACACCACTTCCTCCTCCTACAATAGTCTGAGAATTTGTATTACTAGACCCTGTTACTGTTCCATTATTATGAAATTCACCGCCGGGATGATTAACTTTCCATTTTGGATCGTCACCATGCATATTAAATCCAGTAGCTTGAGCTATTGTTGCAAATGATGGAAGTCTTATTTCAGTATCAGCGTGGGATTGAACATCTACCCATTTATGTCTATAGTTGTCAGGGTCAGCATTATTAGTAGTTAGGGCATTATTAGTTCCATGTCCTGTGTTCCACCATACATCTCTGTCTATAGCTTGCCATCTTGCACCTTTACTTACTCCCTGTTGATTTCCAGTATGTTGATTTACCCAATCTGCCATTAGCATATAGTCTGCAATAATACAAGCGTCCTCTGGTACTGGAGGCTTCTTTGGTTGATAAAAAGTTATATCTCCCCAGCTCCCATGACCATCACCATTTAAATCACCTATATCAATACCATCAAACTTAATTTCTGAATCTGCACTCCCATCTGCGGCCCTTGTATTTCTTACACAATGTGTACCATATGGTGCATTCATTACACAATTAAAAAATCCTACATCATACGCCGCAAGTCTGTAAGACACTCCTGTTCCAATAAAGGTAGTTGTTCCCCAATCGCCGGGGTCGCCAGGCAAAAATCCTGCTTGTGATGGAACAGATTTACCATCTCTAGATGTATGACAAGTTAATCCATCAGTCATAACAAAAGACCAATCATAACCACCACTTACATCTTGATTTATAGGTGAACTGGCATCTTTCCAACTTGTGTTCCCATTAGCTCCACCATTACCAAACTCAACGAAACTAAAGGTGCGAGCAACCTCATTAAGTGAATGATCTATTGCAGTTGTATCAAAATTTATCTGTTCAGTATTAGTTCCTGCTATAACTTCTGCATTTGATATTGCATTAGAAGCTGTTGTTGTCATATTCTGTGCATTAGGAGGCATCATAGTTACTGAGGTTTTTATCGTACCATCCGATCCTATCCATTTTACCACACGACCGCCGTTAAAAGGTCTATGAAAATTATCCCCTCCTGCTTTCCAGTTTTCCATTCCTAAAGAAGTTCCAGTATCAATAAGATCACCTAATGCTGATGCAGTAGTTCCAGAACCACCATAAGACATAGTATTAAATGGGTCATAATGATGTGCAGCTGCACTTAATGCAAACTTTTTACCATAACTAACCACATTTTGAGCTGGTATTTGAATTTTAACTCTAGTTGCAGATGATGTAGTGTCTTGTGCAACCAGTTCTAAACCATTAGCAAAAATAGCATCTCCAGCATTTCTTCTTATTTTTACTGTGTGTATTCCTAAAGTGGTACTTATTCCAAATTTTTCTACAGAACCAGTTGTAGAAAATCTTGAGTGGTCATAGGGAGTTGTTTTTCCAGAATAACCAAAATCTGTAGCAACCTCCGTTCCACCATCTAAAGTGTATCTAACCTTTCTGGTTGCTGATACAAATTGACTCCAATGCATATCATTAAAATATCCAGTTACTTCAAAAAAACAATTAGAAGCATTCATCGCAATATAATTACCTTGACCACCATTTGTTACTGATATTTTATCGGGCTGGTCACTTGATAACGCATTTACTGCTCTTATCCATTCTCTACCATCTACTGAAAAAACATTAAGTCCATGAGTTGCAGATACATCTTCCAGAAGTTGAATAGATTTAAATTCATGTCTTTGTACTCCAAAATGTGCGCCGATACGAGGATCTCTTATAGGCTTGCTTCCCTTGATGTCTGTGTAGTAATACATCCTGCCATCAGACTGTACTGTTCCATATTTACTTGAAGTAACTGTGGAACTATTCGGGCCAACTGTACTTGCAGATAATGCAGTAGAACCATCTAACATTATATTAGCAACAGCAGGATATAGAACTCCTGGCTTGATATGTGGTCTTACCTCAATATCAGATGTTTGATCCGATAAACCACCTACTACTAAGTAATCTGCTAATTGTCTTGTTTTGGTTGCCATTTATATTTCTCTTTATCTTAATATTTATGCAGTTGTTGGTAAATACCTTATTACTAAAGATGACCCTGTTGCAGCTGCACCACCAGCTAAAGTAAGTGTAGTTGTTGATATTGTATAGTCAGTTGTTGGTATTAACATAATACCATTAAGTACAACCAAGACACTATTTACATCATAGTATGCTGATGTGTTTGGTCTTTTGATTGTCTGTGTCGTTTGTCCAGCAGTTGTCGTAACTACTGTTGGAGCTCTGTATGTTGCCTCATTGTAATCTAAGTTTAGACTTGCATTCGTAATTGAACCATCCGTGACAGTTGGCACAGAGTTGTTCTGAGTTGCAACATAGTGTACTGTAATATTATTCGTTCCAGTAGGGGGAGCTCCTGTGAATGTAATAGATGCACCCGAAAGTGTATATGCATTTCCAGAACCCCTCTGAAAAACACCATCAACGAATACCATAATACTTGATTGGTTAGGTGGTGTTCTTCCTAGACTGAATAATGTTGTACTATTGTTTCCTGAGAAATGCTCTGAAAATGGTACTGTATCATCATCAGTAGTTGATGGAGTAAGTAATTGTTTTCCAAGATATACTATGAAGATTCTTGCACCGAAAGTAAATGTAGTTCCTGTTCCTGCAACCGAGGCATTATTGGAAAGAGTGATTGTTCCATTACTGGATGCACCAGTTGTTGGTATGGCTTGTACATGAGTATTTGCAGGAATTCCAGTTCCAGTTATACCCTGACCTACAACGATACCTGAAGTTGTTACATTCGTAAGACTGTTAGAACCAGCAGTAGTATTTCCAGTTGCAGTTGTTACTGTAAGAGCTTCTGCAAAGGTAATCTGCATTTGTCCAGTAGTACTTCTACCGATAGAAAATGCCCAATCTGGTTCTTGCACGATACCATCTATCGAAACCATAATTTGTGTCGATTGGACTACATCAAAATCCAAGTCATAAGTAGATGCAGTTGTTCCTGCAATAACTTGTTTCTGAAATACACCATACGATGGTGCTAATCCTATGTAACCTTCAGACATTT
>VTLG01004761.1_pt1 | contig 14149 bp, 18 predicted proteins | sample 4694571 | NCBI WGS metagenome assembly VTLG01 (sample SAMN12604809, study PRJNA352737) | marine metagenome | biome: ENVO:00000447; feature: ENVO:00000209|ENVO:00000569|ENVO:01000036; material: ENVO:00002151; isolation source: viral sequences binned using virsorter ...
AAAGTTGCACTGATTTATATTCTCACGCCAAGTTTTATCGGGCATGACCTGCCCGACCCACCATAGCCAATGACTACCTACAAATCCAGGATTAAATAGTGCTCCTTCCATAAGTTATTCGTCGTACACTCTACATTCAAATGCGTCAGGATGATTGTCACAATAAACTTCTAGGGTCTTATCTGTGTGCCTAGTGTGATAATCATTAATACCTGTTTCAGGTTCATCATCCTTATGATACTCCTCATAATTGGCATGAACATCCTTCAAATCTGCCTCACTATATTCATGCATACCATGATTAGTATGTTCCTTATGATCCTTTGGATCAATATAGACCTCGTGGTCTAAATCGTGTTTGATTTCACTCATGATAGATTACACTCCTGTGTGATAATATTTATCCAGATGTCTGAGTAGGAGTTCCTTTTCTTCCGAAAGAATCTCTTACTATATTCATTTTAGTAAAGGTTCCTTGAGGTGAAATGAAATGACATAAATCAGATATAATATACTTTCCTCCAGATTCTTTGTCAACAGTATCATCTTTTTCAGCCTGAATTGATGGGAAATCAACAAAAATAACATCTCCTGCATGTAAACTAAAGTCTCCTGCAATAGTAATCGTTTCTACAACAGAATAAAGTTGATTATATCTACGAATAGCCTGATTCAATACAGTTTGAGACTCAAAATTTTCTAAAGAACTCTTCTCTATCTGCTCTTCACTGTCACCTGTGGGAAGAGTTCCCGTATCAAGTAACATAAAAGTAGTTCTTGTACTATTTTTCTTGTCATCAAACTTAAACTTATCATTTAACTTAGGAAGTCTTTTACCTCCTGTAGTGGTTCCTTTCTTAGCTTCATTAGCCGTTTGTTCAATGACCTCATAAGCACAATTAAAAGGATCAAAGACAACCAATCTAGTCTGATAGGCTCCCATCTTCAATCTCTCTTGTGCATCTAAAAGAATCTCTGAACTATTAGTTATTATCTTTCCATCATAACCTGGAGGAACTGCTTCTTGTGAGGATATATTTTCATTATAAACAAAAGATTTCTTAGGTTTCTGTGCAAACAATGCATCAATAGATCTGAAATGATATCCCTCCGAAGTCTGAAAGAAAAGAAACCCTGCAGTGTCTCCTCTCTTCCCATCTTTACTAGGAATTCCTAGTCGAGATAACCAATTCAATGTGTAGAAAGATTTGCGTCCATTGCCAAGGAAATTATAATTGTTGCTTGTCTCATCTATGTTCAACTTCTTCTTGGTCTTTAAGAAATCTTTAAATATCTTTTCAATATGATCAGAGATCCTTCCATCCATCCTAATATTGACACGAGATTCTCCTTGTTCATTACGAATAACTTCTTCAGGAACTAATCTCAAATTAATCATCGCCTTATTTGTCTCCTCAACTAAAGGAGTTACCTTATTAACATACAATGCATTATTCTTATCCAATTTTATTTCATTCTCATAGTTATCTGTTATCTTTAATTCCACTTCCTCTGTACCTACTAAAGGAAGGGCTTCCATTACCGACTTACCATCAATAGCAAATCCAGCATCCTGAAAAGTATACTCTACTTTAATAGAATCTAATGTTATGCTTTCAAAATATTTAAGTCTACCAAATGATCCCTGTCCACCAAGTAGACTTACATCTCTACCATCCGTATTAGATTTTATATTAATCCTATTAGGATGAGATGGTTCGGTACCTTTAGGTGTGATTGGAGTTTTAGTCATACTTATTGCCTCTTATTTCTATTTAACCTTGTTTATATAATATATCTCTAGAGGAATCACTACTACCCCCAGATGAGTCTAGAGATATACCAGCCTCATCCCCTGCACTCATTCTATTAGTCAAACTAAGAGGTATTATCACATCTAATGCTACACCTTCATCTGATTCATATTGTGCATAACTTCTAATCAGATTTATAATTTCACTCTTACTATTAGAATGATTAATATCTGTCAGAAGATCCCTAATGTGAACTGTACTATCTGCATCAACAACAAACTCACCTGCATGTAGTTGAGTCATGGTTCTTCTAGGAATAAATCCTCCTTTTAATTTCTGACCTTCTGCTTTAACTGTCTCCTTCGTCTTATTATCAACGTTCTCATTTGTATTCTTAGTTGGAGAACTCTTACCAGCAAATATCATATCATAGAGAGCACCAGCGAAAAGATCTCCACCAGCACCACCTAAGAAAGCACCTATAGCAGTACCAACAAAAGGAACAGGTATCAAAGTACCAAGCATACCACCTAACCACATACCTAAACCAGCACCAATTGCTTTGAATGCTGACTTCCCTAATGATTCTTTAAAAACAAAATAGTTTAAAGCAAAGTCAAGTAATGCTCCAACTAATGGAATCCTTTTCACAATAGGACTAATAAACCTCTTACTAAACTGTAATAATGCTTTAGTACCTTGTCTCCCTAATACTCTAGTAGTACCTGTCCTTAATAAGTTAGTAGCAGCAGACCTTGTGGCTTTCTTTCCTACTTCTCCTGTTGCCTTTCCAAAAAGAAACCGACCTGTTGTGTCAAGTGGTCTCTTTAAAAACCTTCCAACACCTGACCTAGAAAATCTACGCCCTACCCTTAATCCCCTAGCTCTAATATTACGCAATCCTCTACCAACTACATTACCTTTACCAAAATTACCCCATCTTCCTTTACCAAACATCTTACCAACCATTCCACCTCTTGCTCCGAGCATCCCCGCAATCAAAGCAATGTTCATAAATTTAGTAAAGGTTGCAGTAAATTTGTTAAAAGTTTCTACACCCTTATCACCAAATAAATTTCTTACATGATTTTCAAGTGAAGTGACCATTGAATATCCAAGGTCTATCAATGTTGCAAAAACATTAAGAATTTTTCCACCCCAATCCAACAAACCATCCAATGCATTCCCTAGCAACATAAGGACACCTTTTAATCTTGGCATCCACTTCATGAAATTAAGTACCAACCAACCAAAAACTATATTAACTAAAAAATTCTTAAGCATACCTAAGAATCCTACTTTAGGAACACCAACCTTCATTCCTTTAGGTTTAGTATCTTTATCATCTTTCTTCTCTAAATTCTTCTCTCTTTGATCACGTCTTTCTTTCTCTTGAAGTCTTCTTGTTCTCTTCTCCTGATCTTTATCAATCCGAAGAGACTTCTTTAAAAGAGAATCAATACTGATAGTAGTGGTCTTTATTCTGAATAAGGTTCCAGTTAATCCACCTTCCTTATTACTAGAAGGAACAATAGTTGATGATGCATCAGAGACTTGAGTAGGGACAAGAGAATTTTTAGGACGAACAGCAAGTGCTCCTCCACCCTGATACTCTCCTTGCTGTTGCATTACATTCTTTACATTCTGTCTCCTATCCTTCTTCCCACCTCTTCCCAAGAGTTTCTTAGCGGCTATTTTCTTAACCGATCCTTTTCCAAAAGTTTTAAGTGCAGCAGCCCAAGCCATATTATCTTACAAACCCTAGAACTTTTACTTTCTGAGACATTCCACCATCAGTAGGAACAACGCTAAAAAGTGGTACCTCACTTGATGCTGAAGCACTACCACCCATATCCTCTACTCCAGGAATCTCAGGTGTAATAATAACTGGTTTATCTTTAGTGACTGGAGGTGATGGTATCTCCCTAGTAGTCGATGACTCAATATTATTAACAGTACTACTTTGATTCTCAATGGTACGGAATAAACTTCCTATTGTTTCAGCAGTAGACTGTACCTCTGGACTCTCTATGATTGACTTAAATAATAAAATTTTATCCCTCATTCCCACTGCAATATTCTTAACCTCACCACCTTCATTATATCCTCCCGAATAAGATCCAGTATTCCTTCCACCACCAAATGAATTCATTGCTGCAAAAGTTCCAGCACCCCATCTATTAACTGCTCCCTTACTCATCACAAACTCACCTGCAGTCAGTCTTGCAGGTACTTTATCAACACCACTAGGACCTGTTACGCTTCCACCTTTATTGAATTTCACACCACCTAAAGGATCATTTCGTAATCCAAGAGGATCAGTGAATTGATTAGTCATATTATTAAGTGATCCTGGTCCACCAGCATCTTGCAATCTTGTTCCTTGTACTAATGCTTCTCTATCTCCAGCAGACAAATCTTTAGTACTTTCTGATTGCTCTAAAGCAGTGCGAGAGGTATTTGCTCTTTCTGTTTCATTCTCAACTACCTTATCCTTCGATAGCATCTTACCTATACCATAGATACCAACACCTCCAAGAACAGCAGCAGCAACCCAGGGATTCTTCATCATGGTAACTATTGCCATGAGCATCTTAGGTATCCACACAGTTGTCATCGAAACAATTAATCCAGATACTATTCCACCAAATGAGGTTCCAAATAAAAGAACAGCAGCAGTCAATGCAGGCCACCAATCCTTAACAAAGTTAATTATTGATTTAACCTTCGACTTATTCTTTGGATCACCCCACCAACTTATTAACTTCAACACAACATTTCCCATGATAATAGTAGTTAAAAATTGTACTACTCTATCAAACATACTTTTCACAGGAGAGAGAATCTTCATTGCTCCCTTCATAAGTCCTTTAAATGATTTGGATTCTAAAAGACTTTCTCTTAAATTTCTTTTCTTTGCTTCTGCTTGTTGAGCACTCTTATTTGCAGTCTTTTTATCATATTTTTCTTTATCTATTAATGTTTGATGAATTGAATCAACATTACCTGCAATAGATTCAACAACAGGTTGCAAAGGAGATGCTATTCCTTCTTGTCCTGATGGTTGTACATTGGGAGACAGTGATGACCTGCGAAGAGCAAGAGCACTAGCACCTGTAGTATCTGCCGAAACCTTCTGTGCTCCACCTACTGAACTACCTTTCTTAAATGCTTCAGCACTTATCTTTTTAATTGTTGGTTTAAATTTTTGTTTTCTTAATCTCTTAACTTCCTCTTGTAAGACTGGGATTCTATTATCACTAGAATTCTCAACCTGAAGTGTATTAATACCTTCCTTTAATGCATTAAGATAATCCAACTCAGAATCTATGTCCCAAGGTTCCACAATTCCCAGATCGGAAACTATTTTTATAGGACTATAGGAACTAGTGGCCGGCATTAGCGTTTTGCTGTCGTTGTTTTAGTTGCTCTTCCTCAAGATGTTGTTGGAGAAGACCCACATAGATGTCTCGTTCCCAAGGCATCATATTCTCAATCTCTGTTAGGCTATATTTATGATACTGCATCAAGGCAAAATTCAACCTGAAATAATTTTCCAGGCTCATATACAGCATCGCTATCCGAAAAAAGACGCTAAACCCTCCAGTACTACATCACTTTTAACTTTCGTCTTAGGATTTGTTACCTTCACAGTATGAGATAACTTAGGCATTGTTGAGAAGAAAGTTTCAATCTCTTTAAACTGAGATGAATTCATTGAGTCTAGAAATTCAGTCACTTCTTTCTTTGTGCAGTCTTCAGTTACCCACACCTCATCTTCAGTATAGATCTTATCAATACATGATCCTATTAAATCAAATGACTGTTCCATTTGATTCTTATCATTCATATCAAAATTGTTCTTGATAAATTCATTCAATGATGGGTACTTCATCTCCATCATAATACTATTATCTAATTTAATCTGATTGGTATGCTTTTCACTCTTCTCAATTTGAATATCATCTAAGTTAATATTTACAGTAACTTGTGTCTCGTTATCATCAGGACAAATGATATTCACATCCAGATCTTCTCCTACAGATTTGCCTCTGATATTAAGAAACAAAAATTCAATATCAAATGTAGGAAGTGTTTCTACTTTAATACCCTTTGTAAGAATACATGATTTAAGAACTGCTTTAATAGCAGTTGTAATTTGCTTTGTATCTTCACTCTCTAAAGCAATTACAAGTAACTTCTCTTCCTTAACTAAGAAAGGTCTGTACTGTATTGTCTTTCCAGTGGATGGCAACTCAAGATCATAAGTTGGCGTAGCAATTTTTGGTAAAGGCATAATAATAAATTATGAGTATATTATTTAGAAAAGATTTGAGACTAATCCTTGAACAGCAGATCCAATACGTTGGTTACCTAAAGTATTACCTACAGCATTACCAGCAGCTCGTGAAACAAGATTAGAAATTCCACCAGAATTAAACGCTTGTCCATTTAATGCTGCTTGTGCTAATGGGTTAAAGAAACCTCCAAGTCCCGTTCCACCTGAATCAATATAGTATCTACTGTAAGTCATAGATACAGTACACTTTAATAATGATGATGACTCATAAGAAATGGGCATTGAAGCCACTGCTAAAGGATAGCAATTAACAAAAGCATATGTAATAGGTTTCGTACTCTTTTTCTCATTCATATTCTTCTCAAACTTACTAATCTCTAATGATCCTTTATAACTATTAGGATACTTCATTCTATAAAAGAAGTTTGGATCTCTAGCACTTCCACTAGGTCCTGGAGTAGTTCTTTCATTAGTAATAAAATTCATCCATGCTTCAAAATATCTAACAGGCAAATACTGTTCTGCATCTGTATAAAAAGTTATATCAATACGATCATCATATATTCTACGATATGCATGTCTCTCAGTAACACCACTAAAATCATTAGTCAATTCAGTGGTTGCTAATTGTGATCCAGGTAATTTTGCTTCACAACATAATAAATTTAATCTATCTTGATCCACAAAAGCACCAGTCTCACTCACAAACCTATTAAAACTACCATCACTAGGTTGACCAATATTTACTGAGAAATGAGAGGTAGTAGCAGGGTTTAATAAATTTGCTTTAATTTCTGCGAGGGATCTTGACCTTGGTTGGATAACAGGCATTTATAAATACTTTTTGACCTTATATATTATGTATGCAAGATAATGGCAGAAAGTATTAAGAGTCGCTTTAAACCACTCCATCCGAGTAAATATCAAGGCAATCCTGATAATATTATCTGTAGAAGTAGTTGGGAAAGGAAGTTCTGCCAATGGTGTGACAGAAATAACAGTATAATATATTGGGCATCAGAAGAAATTAGTATACCATACGTATCACCAAAAGACAATAGAGTGCATCGTTATTATCCTGATTTTGTTATCAAAGTGAAAGAAAAGAATAGCAAGATCAAAACTTACGTAGTTGAAGTGAAACCAAAGAAACAAACTCTTCCACCTAAACCAAGGAAGAGAGTATCTAAATCATACATCTATGAATGTACAACCTATGAAGTAAACAAAGCTAAATGGAAAGCAGCAAGTGAGTACTGTAAAGATCATCTTATAGAATTTAAAATAGTAACAGAAGATGAATTAGGAATCAAATGAATCGTATCGAAGCAATAAAACCAGATCTAGAAGCAACAAATGATCCAGAAGATCAGATGTTGATGATTATGGAGGCTCTGAATACCACAGTAACTCCTATCCCTGAAGTAGGAAAGTTCTATACCTTTGTATATAATGCCAAGACTCCTCAACTCCAATATGATCAGCACCCATTGATTGCATGTACACATTTAGAACGATGGGGATTCAAAGGTATCAACTATCATTGGCAACAAACAAGAAATTATACATGGCAAGAACTAGCAGGTCAGTTATATATTGTGGAGTGGGATGAACTTGACGACTTACTTTCAGTTCCTTATGCCAAATACATCCTAAATAGATAAAAAGTTAGTAACTAATGAGTACCACTGACCAAGTATTAGGTAGTAGAGATCAACAATTTACAGGTTATAAAGGTCAACGCTATTATACCCTAACAGATGCTGAAACAGGTAGAATTCAGGTCAAGGAAGCCACATGGGGTGGTAGTACAACTGATAGAAACTTAGGATACTATGATAAAGATGGTAGCTTCCATAGAGAAAGTGCATGGAGAAATGTATCAGGAGATAGTGATAAAGAAAATGCGTGGTTACAAAACAACAAAGAAAATATATTAAATGCTTCTAAAACATCAAGTCAAGAAGACCTACTTGAGAATAACAACCCACACTTCGGTAACAATACGAAAGGTAATCTAACTCTAGTCAATAAAGAATTAGAAAATGATCCTGAACTTAAGAAAAATCTTGCTGATGCAACAGAAGGACTTGAAGAAAATAAAGCTAAGGAAGAATTTGCTGGTAAACAAAAAGCACTACGTCAAGAAGCTAAAGGAAGAAAAAGTTATAGAAGAGATCTTTGTTATCCAACAACACTGAGACAATCACAGCAAGATAGAATAAGAATAACGGTACTGGAATTCATGCCCAAACAATTTAACAAAAGTGGGTATGGATTTGATAAAAGAGGTTCAGGTGGATTGGATTCACAAGGAAGAAGTATCCTAAAGGCTAGGAAAACAGTAGGTGCTGTCACCCTACCTGTACCTGGTGGTGTATCGGATAGCAATAAAACAAAATGGGGTGAAGATAGTATGAATGCTGGTCAAGCAATGGCCGCTCAATTAGCATTGGAAGGTTTAGAAAAAGGAATTGGAGGACTAGCAGGACAAGCTACAGAAGCTTCTAACAAAATTGCTGCCGATAGTGAAGCTCAAAAAGCAGTCAAACAATACTTTGTTGGTGCAGCAACAGGAGTTAAAGGTATCCTTGCACGAACAGAGGGTGCAATTATAAATCCAAACATGGAATTAATTTTCCAAGGTCCACAACTAAGACCCTTTGCTTTTACATATAAATTAAGTCCAAGAGATGAGAAAGAAAGTGAGGAAATTCTACAGATAATTAGAATGTTTAAGCAATCTATGGCACCTCAAGCAAGTGGATCAAATCTATTTTTAAAAGCACCCAATACATATAAATTAGAATTTCTTACTGAAGGAAGACAATCGCATAAGTTCCTACCTAAAATAAAAGAATGTGCTTTACTTTCATGTAATGTAAACTACACTCCCGATGGTTCTTATATGACCTATGACAATAGTTCAATGGTCGCATACGAAATGCAACTTTCATTCCAAGAACTAGAACCAGTATACAATATGGACTATGGAAATAAAGGTGGTTCTATTCGTACCGATCTCAACCAAGGAATAGGATATTAAAATGGCTAAACCCTACTTCAGACAACTACCAGACTTTGAATATGTAAATCGTACTTCCTCAGAAGAGGGAAAAAGTTCAGGTGATTATACCAAAGTAAAAAATCTTTTTAAAAAAGGAAAACTAAGAGAAGATATTTTTCAAGACACAACATTCTTTGAAAAGTATACAATCTATGGAGATGATCGTCCAGATAATATTGCAAACAAAGTCTACGGAGATCCTACTTTAGATTGGGTTGTAATGCTATCAAATAATATTATTAACATACAAAGTGAATGGCCTATGTCTCAAGCAGATTTCAATACATATCTTATAGAAAAATATAAAGATGATACTACATTATACTCAGGCATACATCACTATGAAGCAAATGAAGTTAAAACCAATGAAGGAGTTGTAATTATTCCAAGTGGAATGCGTGTAGGTGTTGCACAAAGTGTATCTTATTTTGATTTCTGGAGTAAACAACAAGTAACTGTTACAGATATTGCATTACCTGTTACTAACTATACTCATGAAGCAAAAATAAATGATGATAAAAGAAATATTTTTGTACTTAAACCACTCTATCTAAGTATTGTTCTAGATGATATGGAAGAAATGATGACATATAAAGAGGGTTCCACCCAATATGTGAGTGAAACCCTTGTACGTGGAGAAAATAGCAGACTGTATAATTAAGCCTCAGCCAGTTTCTGGAAATAAGACAACGCATCATCCTCATCTGAATCAACTCTCGTTGAAGCAGAAGGTGTAGTTGCTGCTTCAACTTGACGTGTAGCAACAGTACGTGCATCATCTTCAGTAGCAACTTCCTCGTCATAACGTGGACGTTGAGGTGCTTTCTTTTGTCCTAGAACATACTTCAGACGCTTCTCAAGATCCTCATAGGACTTGAATTGATCTGCAGCAGTGACAGCAGCAAGAGAATACTCTTTCTTCCAGAGACCTTCTAGTGCATCGTCATCATCAAGAACTGGTCCTACTGAATCGAACTCTGACTTGTCATAGTTCCAGTAACCATCTTTCTTAACGATCTTCAACTTGAAGTTTGCACCCTGCCAGAAATCAAATGGATTGATTGGACTCTCGTCCTCAAACTCAGGTTGCATTACATCCATGATCTTATCAAAGATCTTCTTACCATACTTGAATAAGAAAACCTTACCTTCATTACCAGGATTGACTGGATCCTTAACAACATAGATGTTGCTATAGAAACTTAACTTACGCTTTTGTTTGCGAACAGTATCCTTATCTGATTCATTACCACTGTTCCATAACTCACGATTGTGATCGGAGACAGGATCTTTCTGGTTGAGAGTAGTTAAACTATTCTCAATGTACCAACCACCAGGCCCTTGGAATGCATGGGAGTATAACTTTGCCCACGGGAACTCTTCGTTCTCTGGTGCTGGTAAGAATCGGACAACGGCATAACCGTTTCCTGTTTTATCTAATTCTGGTTTCCAGAGGCGGTCATCTCCACCCCCACCAGTATTATTAACTTTCTCTACTTCTTTAACTAATTTTGCGGTCAGCGAACCAAGCGATGACTGCTTCTTTAAGTCTGCAAAAGACATTCGGATTACCTCGGATTAATAGGATTTGGCTTGTGTGTACCTTGTTATTCTAAGACTCAACTGAATCTGTGTCAAGGTGTTGTTTCATAATGTCAACCATGTTATTCATTTGATTAAAAAGAATACTCATGTCAACATTAGAAGGAAGACCCATCAACTCTGCGGACTTAAGAATCTCTTCTTTCATCCTCTTGGCGTCAGGATCATCAGACAAACTGAGTCTTGTATAAACAATCTTCTGTTTGTCAATAAGTTTCTGTAAGATAGTAATATGATGCAACTTATCAGAGTCATTCATATATGGAAAATTCATGACGTTATTGTAAACTTCTTCTTGAAGTTCAGCAATCTCCGCCATTTCAGCTCTGACAATATCGGAATCAAAGAAACTCAATTTCTTTCTACCTCATTATCAACAACCTCCACAGTCCCAGTCTCAGTTGTTTCTTCAACCTTACTATTTTCAATCTGTTCTAGTACGTCAACAGCACCAATAAGTTTAAGACGAGTAGCATTTAGAATATCTATCTGCTTGTTCGCATCTTCCAATTGTACTTTTAAATTACCTAGAACTTCTTCATTACTAAGAGCCATGAATAACAACCTCCTTTAGGATCTTTTTATAACGGGGTACATTAATATTTAGGAAGGGACTATATTTTTTCACCCTCCTACTGACGGTTTCCCACACTGGGTCTTTCAGTTTTTTATCAAAGTCTTTTCCGTACCCTAGTATTCTATCATAGATTACCATACTTTCCAAGCTTATGTGGCCACCTAAAAACTTTTTCAATACAATGGGATGTCCCCTACCACAATCAAATACCTCATCAACCTTATTGTCTGCAAATAAACTCTCTGCTTCTTCCTTAAAAACATATGACAATGATTGCACCTTCTTCTGCCAATCCTGATACCTATCTTCTCCTTCCCTTATCATCTCTCCTATCCACATTGACTCAGGATCAGAACAAGATGCAAAGTTTGCAATGAAAAATTCTTCTATCTCCTTATCATTCTTCTGTCTAGAAAACTTTTCGAACCAAAACCTATCCTTTCTCTTATAAAAAGCATTCAATGATGCTCTACTTTTACCACAATACTTATGGTAATCATAACTATCCTTGGTGAAATGATTCTTCATCGCAAGATAGCATTTATATGAGTCAAAAGGCATCATGAAAAAGTAATAGAGAGATTTTTTTGGCGGAGATTTTTTCCCTCTTTTATGGAATCAAAAAACCAATTTCGCACGACTAGTTCTCTTCATAAAGTTTAACTCTTGTGCTTCGTACTTAATCTTTTCTTTAAGAGGTTTTGAAATAAGTTTAGGGACTGATTCCAAATCAATAGAGTTTAAATCGCAGAAGTAAACGATAGCATCGATATAATTCATTTCCTTATTAAGGAGAACAAGTTTCTCAATTTCTTCTGCAAATCGAGCAGGACAAAAGAATTTATCCTTCAATGCCTGTTCTAGTTCATTCTGCATTCGGTGACCTAGTATTGTGAGATACAAATTCTTTTATATAACGTACCAATAACTTAATATAATCCCCTTTATTCCTTTTGTCAAATACTTTTACCTCACCATCAGGGGTTACCATCAAAGTGATTAATTTTTCAACAGGAATTCCAGTCAACTCATAATATGCTGACGCATAAAACATCTCCTGAACAAAGTAGTTTTCAAGCCACTTCTCAGGTTTAATCTTTGTAGAAGTTTTAAAATCTATTACGGCAAGTTCACCGTCGTACTCCGCTATACAATCAACTCTACCTGCAAGACCTAGGTATTCAGAGTAAAGAGTCCTCTCTATAGCGTGTATGTTATTTATACGGTCTAGATATGGTAGAGTATGTTTAAACATAAACTTAGTAAGAGGTTTATAATCCTCCCAATTAAGTTCTTTGTTCTCTAGATATGCCTGTGCTGCCTCATGGTAATCAGTTCCACGAGCAGTTGCTTTCCTTGTTATCTTATTTGCTTCCTCTATACCAACTCTCTTGCGCCAGTCCACAAAGATCTGACGATTATAGAATGAAGTAACTGAAGTAATAGATGGTACCCAATCTCCATTAGGAAGATTGTAAAGCCTCATTCCATTTGTTTCTTTCTTTTCTAATTCAAGATCACCTAAGTAATTACAATGGGTAAAACTCATACAGATAATTCCAATTTTGCAAGGATATACTCCTTAACTAATCCAGAGCGAACAATATCTTCTACTCCAAACTCGATAAGATCTACTGATGACATCAAGCGAAGAATCCTCATAAAATCTATGATACCATTCCTCTCATTCTGTTTAATCAGATCAGATTGAGTTGCATCTCCACAGAACATAATCTTAGAATCTGCACCTACTCTTGTCATTATACTATCAAGTTCATGAAAATTCAAGTTTTGGAATTCATCTACAAGAATAATAGCCTTATCTAATGTTGTACCTCTTATAAATGATGTACTCCAAAACGATATAGTATCCTGTGTTCTCAAGTTACCGTAGAGCATCTCGAAGTCTGCATCAGTTGGCATCTGAAACATATACTTTACCATATTCTTATAAGGAATCTGATAAAGAGATGACTTATCCTCATGGTCACCAGGTAAGAATCCAATCTCACGAGTAGCAACCAGTGATCTTACAATATAGATCTTTTCATAAGGGGTAGTCTGATCAAGAACATCACACAATGCATTGTACAAAGTAATAAAAGTCTTACCTGTACCTGCACAACCATACGCCACCAGATTCTTATTACTCTCGTAAGAATTGAATAAGAGTTTCTGATTATCAGTGAGGGGTTCTATCTCCCTCATCATATCAGCATTGATTGGTTTCTTCCTCTTCATCTGCTTAGCCGTTAGACCGACACCAATTGGTTGTTCTGCTTTCTTTTTACGTGGCATACTTAAAAACTATAATCACGATTTTTACGGACATTGGCACCAGGTTGTCTGGATGCTCTATCTAATACTTCATTCCATCCAGCAGAGTTTGCTTCTCCTTTACTGAAAAGGTCTCCAACTTCTCCAACTCCAGCAACACCTGCTTGCCAATCCTTATCCCACTCTGGATTATCCTTTCTCCATTGATCATACTCTTTCATTGTCATAGAAAGTTCTTTCTTTTCTCCAGTATCTTTGTTTTTTATAGGGTAAGTTGGCATAATAAGGTAATTGTGTAATTTTATTTAGACCCACTCAAGGGCTTGGGCAACAGTAGGGAATTGTTCAGTAAAAATAGACCGTACTCCTTCTGCTACCTCCATATGTTCTTTCTGTGTTCCATGTGAAGAGCGAAGTTCAATATAGTGTACCCACGACCTCACAGAACCTGTCATGTATATACGTGTGGGTGTAGCAAGAGGAAGTACAAACCTAGCACACTCCTTTGCTATACCACTCTCAAGCATCTCTTTATATAACTCCACTGCTTGTTCAAAATGACTTCTCATCTT
>VTLG01012506.1_pt1 | contig 14146 bp, 42 predicted proteins | sample 4694571 | NCBI WGS metagenome assembly VTLG01 (sample SAMN12604809, study PRJNA352737) | marine metagenome | biome: ENVO:00000447; feature: ENVO:00000209|ENVO:00000569|ENVO:01000036; material: ENVO:00002151; isolation source: viral sequences binned using virsorter ...
CTTGTTAGTTACTACATAAGGCATATCTACTGTTATCTGAGCAGAAGTTACAAACTCCTGTTTTATGTCGGCTAATACAGGACTAGATGCCAGTAATAATAATGGAAGTAGCTTTTTCATTTTTTAGATTTGGGTTCAATTACTTCTGCTCCCTCAATGCGAAGCGGTGTAATCACTTTTATAGTTTGTACTATACCTTCATTTGATGCAACTTTATCGTCTTTCTTATTACCTTTTTTAGCTTGCTCTAGCCCAAAGGAACTAAGTGCCGTGGCAAGAAGCGAAGCTGGAAAAGTTATATCCTGTTTTTCTCCCGTTGTTAGACCTGGAATTTTAGGTAAGTAGTTGCTCGTAACGAGAAGGCCACTCCAAAAAACTACCAGAAGCCTCACTGCAACTGAGATGTACTCAAATTGCTCCTCTTTATCCTCAAACTTTTCTTTGATTTTATCCATTACACTTTTTTTCTCTTGTTCTGCCATAAAAGCTAGGTATCTTGTCTAATACTAGCATTTTAGCTATGTTTGGAAAGTAACACATATTTATTTCATGTATAAAATTCTAAAACCAATTTTGATGACCTTTTTGACAACAACTGCTGTTAAAAGATTGATAATAGATTTATTGAAAACTATAGCCAAGCAGACTACAAATACTTTGGATGATAAAGCAGTTGAGATACTAGAAAAACAGCTTTTTCCGATGAAATGAAAATTACTAAATTCCTCAACATTGATATTGAGCCAGCACCACCAGAGTTGGAACTAGAAATTGAAATGCAATGTAGAGAGATTATGAAAAGTAATGATCTGGACAATGTAAAAAGATATTGCACACATATGGTTAGAAAGAAATTTGATCAAGATATTTTTATGGCCTCTTTACTTAATAGATTAATTGAATTAGAAGCTAATGCAGTTGTAAAAGAATTAAGACAAAGAAAGCCAACAAATCCTATTGCAAAGTTTTTTCGTACTCGTTAAGCTCTTCATCTGTAAAATCACGAACTAATAATTTATCTATCTTGTCCACTTCATAATTAAATTTTAATATTGCAGTTCTTATATGTTCTGAAATCCAACGACCCTCGTCATAAATCACTTGAGCTTTTCCATTTTCTTTGATAAAAACATAATGATCTTGTCCTTTTAATTGAACTTCTAATAAATTTTTTTCTAAATTGTTACGTCTAATTTCTTTTAGTTTACGCAACTTGAGAATAGATTTTTTTACTGGTGTCATTTTTTATAATCTGAAGGAGGAGGTGTAAGCCAGTAGCGTACACCATTTATTATTTTAAAGTGAATATTTAAATTAGGATCTTTTACTAAATATTCATCTTTAGGTTTAGAAAGGTAACTCTTCATTTACTCCTGTGTTAATCTTCTGTGGATTAATGTTGCCAAATACTCCGTATTGTCCATCCATCGCTTTAGAGAAGATTTGTACACATTGAGTTTTAACTTTTTCTTTTTTGGCAAAGTCATATACTTCTCCTTCTTTTGCTTTTGTATTTACAAGGTTTTGTAAATGATCTATTAAATGAGTTACAGAGTCAACAGGAATTGTGAGACTCAAAACTTGTTGGCCTTCGTTAAAACGATCATCGCCAATGTTCCATTTGATAGGAAGAGGTAGTGCTGGATTAAATTCCATAATTAATTAAAAAATTGAGATAATAAAGTGTTGAAGAATGAGTTAAAAGAAACTTTGTTTTGTTTACAATGATCTTTTATTTTAACGGCAAGAGTGTCATTTGTCCTGACACTAAAGATGTTTTTGTTCCAATCTTTTTTGCGTTGCTGTTTGCGGAGAAGAAGTTCATTCAATACTTGTTCTCTCGCAGTGTTAGCAGTTTCATCTGGTGTCATAAGCTCTCATCTATCTTAGAGATTTCAAGAGCTAGAAACTCTCCATGTTCAGCAGTAGTAATATGTCTGGTAATTTTTGTATCTTTAATACTGAACTTTTTTCTGAAAGATTCGACTACGTCTTTCATCTTGAGTGGATTACTTTGATGAAGTGCTTGTAACTTTTCAAGAATTACTTCTTTTGCTTCCTTGGTAATAGGATCAGGTAGCTTTTCTAAAACAGATGTAGATTCTAGTTTTTGATTAGGTTTTGTAGGAGTTTTCGCTACACCTGTTTTTGGTGGAGGAGTTTTGGTAAGTGAATTACCATCATCATCGTCATTAGCTAATCCGTAGACAGAAAGTAATCCATATCTACGAGCATAGGTTTGAGCAGAACCAGCTTCCTGATGTGCATTTTTTACGTTACTGGGAATCTTTGGAACAGGAAATCTACTGACTAAAGGTTCATCTCCAGAAACGTGCATCAATTTTGTAATGACTATCGTAATGACTTCTCCTTCTGGAGTAATTACATAATCATTCAACTGTGTGTGGCAAAGACCAAACTCTGTGGCTGGTTGAACAGCAAGTAGAGCTTGAGCCAATGTTGTGTATTTGCTTTTATAAAATGGGTTGCTTCCATCTAAACCAGCAGCATGATGCTTTTGCTGGAAAGCGTTAAGTGCCTCGATTAATGTCGAAGGCTGTTTAGTGGTCATGAGTAATTGTTTACTTGATATTTATATTACACATATATCATGTTTACTGCAAGGCAGCTTGTAACAATGTGTTGAATTGTTCTGGAGTCAAGACCATTCTCCATTGACCTCCTCTGAACCTAACCATGCTCGCAACGAAGTCCACACCAGCATTTTTTCTCTGTGTTTCCACTTCCCTGGGTTTTACTAAACAAGCTCTGGACTTATCTTTGTAATCTGCCACCTGTATCACACAATTAGGTATGCCATATATATCTCCGACATCATCTGGTATTCCTGCTGCTAGATTTCTTTTGCATTCAAAACCAGTAACCTCTGTTAAAAGTTCTGCTGCTTCTCTTTCAGCCTTATCTCCTTTTCTTTTATTTGGATTAGTCATCCTTCAAGTAATCGAATACGTCTTTGTATATCATCAAATGCTACAACATAATCTTTATCACTAATTTCTCTTTGAAACCATTGCCATTCAAGTGTTGCAATTTCATCATTTAATTTTGTGATCAAATACTTTTTTCTTTGATCAAGTTCTCGATAAAAACATTTCATTTTTTCCACCATTTTCTTTTAATTTTATTGTTTAGCTGTTCTTTTTTCATTCTTGATATCTTAAAAAAAACATGATCAAGATCATCAATTATATTGTCAAATTCTGCATGATCTGATAATTCCAAAGTCCTTTGAAAATTGACAATAGATGCTCTTATAAGTTTCAGGTCATGTCCTGAGACATCAAGTATATATCTCATCTTTTAGTCCATTCTGAGATAAGTTTTCTAAGCTCCTCGATGCGTTTTTGAGCAGCTTGTATTCTTTCTTGTTTTGTCATTAGAACAATTCCTGTTCTGATTCAAACTTTTCCCATGCCTTTTGCCATGCAGCTTCACATCTTTCTGTGGGTTGATCAATGTTCATAATACATCTACCTTCAAATGCCCAGATTGTATTACATACATCTGGAGTTATCCCATAGTTTAATTTCAACATTTCAACGTAGCAACCAAGTTGTTTATCAGTTGAGTAAGGTTCTTTCCAATACATATCCAAATCTTCGATATATAACAGACCATCTTTCTTTCTCTTTCGCATGAAATAATCACAACTACTTTTTGTTTTCAAATCAATCAATCTAATCTGGTTAGTTTTAGTATCTCGACCAAGTAGATCAAGTTGACCACCAACTGATTTATCAGGTATCGACATCATATGTTCAATAGCCATCGGTTCAAAATGTGTGAACAATTCATGTTGAAGTAGAGGTTCAACCCATGCACCATACTCATCAGGATCAATCTTGCCATTACCCAACATATGTTCAGCTAGACATTCATGGCATTTTTCTCCTCTGGGTTGCCATTGTGATCTCCACTTTTCGATATTTTCTTTATCTTCTTCTGTAAGTTCACTACAGACTTGAGTAGTTGAATAAGATAACCATATCTTGGTTTCTGTATTTACATATTGGTGTCTGTTTTCATCTCTTTTGATTGGAAGAGGTTTTAAAAGTTGGAAGGTTTTCATTGTTAGAAGTCGTAAGTTGGAAGGTCTTTAGGATCAATAATTTCTATTTGTTCCTTTTTAGGTTTAGGTGCTTTCACCCTAGCAAGGTTTTGATATTTGACACCTTGATAACCTTGCGGAAATGCTTTGTTACCTTTGGTGTTATTGACACATTCTGTCCATCCTGGAGGTGGCTTATCTAAATCTTCTAAAGTCCAGTAACCTTTTTTTATACCATCCTTGAGTATTTGTAGAACTGAAACATCAAATAGTTTTTGCATTATTCAAACCCTCTCTCTGCTGTAAATACTCTTGATGCTGGATGATTATTTTTTGGCTCTTCTGGCTTGTAACCCTTTTTAAGTGGATATATATCCTTCCAGCCAGCCGTAATTGCTTTTTCAAGAGCTTCTTTCCTGTCTTGTGATGGAAATGACCTGAGAGTATTAAAGATGCGGTTAGCAACGCTTTCAGTACACGATGCACCTTTTTTCTTTCTTATAGGCCACCATTCAATTAAAAGATTTGCATATTCTTTTAAATCATCAGGTATTACCTCTGGATTGATTATGTAATAAGAAAAAGGATCAGAAGCAACTGATTTTGGTTTTCTTTTCGCAGCAGATTTCATTTTCTGTTTGAGAATCAAACGGATGTATTGCGGTATTGTTAATTCTTCTCCCCTAGACTCATTCAAATAAGTATGAAGATCAGAATCTAACCAAACACAAACTTTAGTTTTTTCCATTTTCTTTTTCTCGTTGTTGTTGGTCATATTCAAATATCCTTTTCCAACCTGGATATTTGTCAGAGAGTTCTTTAGCTACCTTTTGATACTCTTCAAAAGAAACTTTTTGTTTTTTTGATTTTGCCATTCATAATAAACTGTTCATTACTGACAGTAGATGATATTTATTTAGATGTCAAGCAGATATCTGAAAAATTCTTTTCCTTATTCTTATATATATACATATATTTATAATATATATATATTTATATATATAATATTTATTTATTTATATTATATTTCTTTTTCTTTTGGTTCTTTTCTTTTTCTTTTTTGTTGCCATTCATAGTTGTAAAATATCTATGTGCTAGTATTATGGTATAAGTTTGCTATTCATTATGTCTGAAAATGTTACTGAAGAAAAAAGAGAAACTCTCAAAAGGATTAGTGTGTCTGTAAATCCAGATGATTATCAGCATTTAAAAGACCTATCAAGAGCAGGACTCTCAATAGGTTTTTTAATTCGTGAAGCTATACACGATTTTGTTATTAAAACTAAGAAATAATTTTAGTTATATATCATAAAAAGCATCTTCCCATTCTTTTTTATCATCATCAGGAATACTATCCCACTTGAGAGAATCTTCATTAAATTCTTCAATTTGTTCTATAACTTCAGCATGACCAAAGTTACGATTGATAGCATCATGTCCAAAAGCAAGTTCATAAATTGCTTCGATAAATTCTTTATCGGTCATTTTTTAATGTCCATATAAGGTGTTTTAGTTTCATATAAATCTTTATTATGATCCCACCAACATTCGATAATATATTTATCATCAGAAAAAAAATAACCTCTATCTGATTCTCTACATTCTTCAATGTAAAACTCTATAAAAGGTTCATAATAATCTGGATGTAGATTATTATCTTTAGCTATTTCTTTAGCTGTATCAGTACAATGCTCTTCATATTTTTCATTAATATAAAGATTGTCATAATTCTCTAAAGTTTGATTTTCTAGTGGGTTGTCAATCATTTTTCTACCTCGTTTCGATAACTTGGATATTTAACAATTAAGTTATTTGTTTTGTATGTCATAGTCTCGATTGGATGACCAATAAAATCTTCTATTTGATTTATTAGATCATCCTCATCTTTAGCTTTCCATCTTGTACCTATACATCTTTGATTTAAGACATATTCTTCTTGTTGTGATAATTGAAATTCTGGGTCTCCATCACCAATTTCACAGAGGTAAAGATCAATGTCAGTAACGTGGTATTTATTCATCTTCTTCATCCTCCTCTACTACAAATCGGAAATACATTAATCCTTCAAAATAAGGAGGACATTCTTCAGCATAAATTTTATGCTCTTCGATAAAGTCAGTTACTAATTTTTCTACCTTAGATCGAGGGTAGATTTTGTACTTGTTATTAATCATTTTTAAAATCCTCCTCTTGCCACTCATCAAAACCATTTTCTTTAGCTTCATCTTCATCAACTTCGTGAATATCATCATATTCCCAATCTCCACAACCTCCCCATCCATTATCCATAGCTTTAAATCTAGAACCTTCTAGTATTTCATCGCCACGTTGCATCCATATATCATCGGTTGTAATTGAATCAGGAACTTTCATATAAAGTTCAAAACTGGTCATTGAGTTAGCAGTAACTCGATAGTATTTGTGTTTTTTAGACATTTTCCTCCTCCCAAAGTGATTGGTATAAAATAGTTTCATTATCATAATCTCCTTCTCCAACCTTATATTTATCAGGATTTTTAAGAACATAATCCCAAGCAATCTCTTTTAAATCTTCTTCACCCCACTCGGTTATATCAGCATCTTCATCTTCAAAATATTCTTCTTTACATATCTCTTCCCATATATCAGTCAAACATATTCGGAATGTTTGCTGATAATCTGTAACTGTTGTAAATTCAACCATTTTCTTTTTAGTCATTTTCTTCCTCCTCATCTTCACAAGTCACTTCAGCATAGTGACAGTTCTCAGGTACTAAACCTTTTTCATAAGTTTCAATAGCCCAATCTTCATCAGAATCATAATCTAAACCTGATCTCTCGATGGCTTGATCTTCATCTTTAGCTTTTACTACATAATATGTAGCTGTACACATTCCCCATAGGACAGTGTATGTTTTTTCTTTTTTCATTTTCGTTAGCGAATTTTCGTATTTGGAAAGTACTGGGCTTACTTAATTAATTAATGCCAGTAAATTATTCAGTTCTTTTTAAAAAGTGAGTTAATAATGTATTCATAGCTTCCTTTTTTTCTTCTTTATCAGTTGAAGTTTTATATATCTTTTTTTGATCTAGATATATTTTATATTTTAAATTTATTTTATCTTGCCTTTTATCATGTATTTCTATTTTATTTTCTTTTTCCCATTCTTCTATATCTGATTCAACTATAACCATGTCATACCAATCATAAAAAGTATTAGGATGTACATTATCAAATTTTTTTCTACATTCATCTACTACCTCAGTTCTTGATAATCCTTTTCTAATTAATTCTTTCATGTATTCCATACATGATTCTCTATTTGGATTTATATTTACCATTTAATATTCCTCATAATGTAAATGGTAGTTATCATATATTTCCCATCGACAATTCTCACCACCTTCACCCTCTATCCAATATTCACCATAATTTGACCAAATAGGCAATTTTTCATCCGTAGCATTGTAATAAAAATCAATCCATAAAGCATTATTTCTTTTACAAAATTCTCCAACATATTTTTGTAGAGCATCTAATTTGTTTAAATGCCATCCTACTTCTATTACATCATCATTCGGAAAATTATCGTCATCAACCTCTATCTTGATGAGCATATAAAGGTTAGCTTTTGGTTTTTTAATTTTCATAATAAATTCATCTCGTTACAAACTTCAATAGCCTTTTGGCATAAGTCTCTTTGTTTAGCAGTTAATCTTGAACCGATTAATTCAGCTATTTGGATGCACTCTTGAGACTTTTCTTCAGTTGGTGCAGTAATAGAAAGAACTAAAGCATGAAGATATGCCTGCTCATCATTTTTAATTTTCATTTTCTACCTACATATCTAGGGTTATCTTTTAAATGGTATGGATTATATTTCCTTACTTTTTTATATAAATCTAAAATAGATTCTCTTTCATCTTGACTAAATTTTTTTAAGTCAAAATTTACTATTTCATCAAGTGCTAAAAATAAAGCACTTGCACCCTTTTCTTGTAATTTAAGATTCATTATTTATTCTCCTTTAAAAATTTAATAGCTCTATCCTCTATAGCTACTGCTACGAAAGGATTAACTTTAATCCAATTACTTAAGTCTTTAAGAGATAAACCACTTTCAAGAGAATACTCTTGATATGCTTTATTCCAATACTTAGATTTTTCTTTTGAAGTCCAATTCATAATTAATACCTATTAAAGTCAACTTTGAATAATAAATAAATAATCTCATTAATGCACCAAATAATTTTTTGTTTTTTGGTCATTAAATTTGTTTCATATCCCTTTCTCATGATTAATACTCACTTTCTAAAATTTTTCTTAACATAGGCTCATCATTCATGGCATATGCTTTACGAATACCTTGATTTTCGTAGTATTCAGTAGGGTCAATTAAATATTCTCCCATGATTGATTGAAAAATTAATTCATTCATGGGTTCATTCAGTTTAGGCATTTTTAATATTGTATAAACTATTAAAATGATATCACATTTATAGTATATATACAATATATATATAAAAAAAAGACTTATTAAAAGTCTTTAAAATTTATCTATAAATATTGGATGGCCTTTTTTAAAATTATGATTCAATAAATCAATATAATCATAAACATCATCATAAGAGTAATTTTCAAACACTTTTAAAGCTTTCATAAATGAGCATCTTTCTAAATGTCCAAAACATTCATTAGCTTTATAAGGTAATAAATCAAAAGCATAACTTTTACATCTATCGCTAGTGTATCCAATAAAATCTAAATAAAAATAAAATGGATTAATTCTATTTTCATAATCCATTTTGTATAATCCTTTTATCAATATATAAAATTCATTTATATATTTAAAATCTTTAGGATATTCTTCAATAGTTTTAAAATGTTTCATTGTCCCTTATATAAATAATAGTTTTTATCTAACCCCAATTTATTAAAATCTTCTTTTATAGTCTCATTACATAATAAATCTATACCTTTAAAAGTCTCAGATTTAAATTTATAAAAGTCTACTGTTTTTTTAAGTAACTCTTTAAACTCTTCTTTATTTTCGCAAGTTTCGATAGTTATATCACCTTCGCAATAACTAACAATTTTATAATCTTTAAAATTAACCCAATTACCATAATAGTGAGCATCTTCTGAAGTATCTAGTTGAGCATAACCCTTTGATGGTTTACACATATTAAAATCAAAAGCATATCTATCTATGCTCTCGAAAAATGTTTCTTTTTTAATTGCCATAATAAAAATTTGTGAGACTTCATTTATTATTATATCACTTTTTGTTTATATTTAAAGCGAAAACCCAAATTCTTTTTTTACATTCAAAAATTCATTCAAAATATTTATTAATTACTATTAGTCTATTTTTTTTTATATTTTTAATTTTTTTTTTTTTGAAAAATTTTTTTCCCAAAAAAAAACCCTAGATTTTTTCTAGGGTTAATTATTTTTAAATAGTTTTAATTATAAACTATTTCTTTTTGTTCTTCTTTGCTCATCTTATAAATCTTAAAATCTGAGCAACTTTCAGCAAGTTCGGGATTAAGACAGTTAAAAGCAAAATTATAAGGGTCTTTATCAAAGTATTCTGTCATCTCTTCTTCATCAAGATAAACAGAAACTTTTAAATCAGTTCCTCTTTTTGTATAGTCTAACCCGACTGCATCAACTAATTCTTCATAATCAATATCGATAGTGAAGATGACTTTTTTAAGTTCAGTTTTTGTAAGTGTCATTTTTTTTGTTGTAGTTTTTTTTGTAGTTTTTGATTTAAATAATTAGCATCCGCTAATTCTTCAGTTAATCTCAAGATTTTATCTTGTTGATCTTTTATCTTTTGATAAAGATAATAATCAGGATTGATATACATAAATTAAATCTCCTGAAGTAATTCGTGTACTTGTTGTGTTCTCTCTTCTAATCTTGTTGCTAACGTATTAGTAATTACGATAGCTTGCCAAGATAAAATTAAGAATGAAAAAATTAATAAGTAAGTTCTCATAATTTGGAAGGGATAAAAGGAAGGAAAAAACGTAGTTATAAAACTACGTTTATTGTTTTAATGAACTTGCAAGGTTTTTTGCCAAGTTTACCTGACTTTAAAATAGGCATAATTTCGCCTACTTTCTCACAGTTCCATCCATGAGCTTTTGAAACATCAAAAAGATTTACTGGACATATATATTCTTTTGGAAATTTAAATAAATGTTTCCAAGATCTTTTGGTGTTTTTAGCGGCTCTTGAAGCGATAACCTCAAGAGTTACTTTATCTGTTAATTCAGCAGTAGCCCATGAACTACCACCTGAGATAAAAACTATACCTAATATTTGTTTAGTCATAGTTAATCCTTAAGTGTTCTCTGGTTATAGAATCCTTAAACAATAAAGTATTAGGATAAGTTGGATGCTTACTGTTAGTAGCTTCCATAAACATCATGTTCTTAATAAAATATTCTTTATCAAGAAATTTTTTAGTAAGTGCAATATCAAAAGCCATCATGTAATTGTTCATAAGATCAATGTTTAAATAGCTTTGACGTTTGCGTAGTTCGGCTAGTTCCATAGGAAGGGGAAATTAAATTGTCTAGTTACTTTTTTGATTCTTTGCTTTTGTATTCTCTGGAGCGGTTAATCTATCGAGATAGTCTTAACATCAGAGTAGTCAAAGTATCAAAAGGTTTGATATCATATTTTGTACATAGGGAATTTTTTAGATACACTATGTACCAATTATGATAATATCACATTAGCATATATCTGATATAAAAGCAAGTTTATTAACTAATATTTCTAAGTCCATCGAGGATCGCTTCAGACAGGCGATATTTTCTAAGGTACTATTACACCTAAATGATATTACAATGCTATTACAGAGGCACCTAGGCACCTTAGGGCGTATATGGGGGTGCAGTAGCAAAAAATTTTTGCTTAGGCCAAAGGCGGGGAACTTAAATATATATCCTAAATCTTCGTTACTTTGACTCAACTTTAATTGAAAGCTCTGGAGCTTGGATGTTTACAGTTTCTACGGATTCACCTATTACTTTACCTAGAGAGTCTAGAATCTGTGCTGCTGTTTGTAATTGACCTTTTTTAACTGCTTGATTGAAAAGACGTACTCTCATTGCTTGTAAGCGTGGAAGCATAGACTCTCTATCTTTATCCCAATCTTCGGTATTCCAATATTTTACTTTATCCCAATCCTGCCAGGCTGTTGTTTCTGATATGCCTTCTATTTTGGAGTGTTCGATTACGAGTTGACGAGTAGTTAAGCCTTTAAGTTGTCTTGAGTAAAGACGTTGAGCACGTTCTTGAACCTTTTCTGCTGTTGATCTAGCAACAAATCTAGGTCTACCACGTTTTTGAGTTTGAGCTATTGGGGGTGTTATATCGTTGGGAAAGGTAGAAGAAGCCACGGACTTAATCTGAGAGGGGTTAATAATCGAACTATAACCTAAAAAAGCGGAAATAGGCTATAAATAGGGGGTATAAGTCAAAAATTATGTTATTTTTTGGTGTATGGCAGTAAAAAACAAACCAGAAATCAGTTTAAGGTACGCACAAGGGGAGGTATTTAATTGTGATAAAAGATTTCGGGTGTTGGTTGCAGGAAGAAGGTTTGGGAAATCATATTTATCCTGTATTGAACTGCTCAGAGGAGCTATCAATCGGCCTGGGGAGGTGTATTTCTATTGTGCTCCTACTTATCGGATGGCAAAGGATATTGCGTGGAAGGAATTGAAAAGATTAGTACCGAAAGTTTGGATTCAAAGTAAGAATGAAACAGATTTAAGAATTGAATTAATAAATGGATCGACTATTGAGTTAAAGGGTACAGAAAATGCAATGGCATTAAGAGGTAGAAGTCTAGCAGGTGTTGTATTGGATGAAGCAGCCTTTATGGAAAGAGATGTATGGGCAGAGGTAATAAGACCTGCTCTGGCTGATAAGCAGGGGTGGGCTTTGTTTATTAGTACTCCTGATGGAACTGCCAGTTGGTTTTATGATATGTGGTGCTTTTGTGGTGAACAGGAGTGGGATGATTGGAAAAGATGGAGTTTTACTACGATAGAAGGGGGTAATGTTGCACCAGAAGAAGTAGAAGCAGCTAGGAGTCAACTAGATGCAAGAACATTTAGACAGGAATTTGAAGCTAGTTTTGAAAATCTTACTGGTTTGGTCGCTGTTAGCTTCAGTGATGAAAATATTGATAAGGAAGTGGAAGACCTACATATGCTGCCATTGTTGTTGGGTTTAGATTTTAACGTTGACCCTATGGCAGGGATCTGTGCGTATAAACATAATAATAATTTATATGTTTTTGATGAGATTATGCTGACAGGTGGTGCTACCACATGGGATTTTGCTGAAGAAGTTACAAGGCGATATGGAGTGGATCGAAGAGTAATTGCTTGTCCTGACCCAACGGGTAGTGCAAGAAAAACTAGTGGAGTTGGTGCAACAGACCATAATATTCTTAGACGTAGTGGATTTACTGTTATGAGTCCTAAAAGTCCGTGGAAAATCAGAGATAAAATTACTGCTGTCAATACTGCTCTGCTTGATGCAAATGGAGATCAGAGAACTTTTATTCATCCTAGATGTAAAGAATTGATAAAAGCACTAAGAACTCTTACATATGCACCAAATACTGGACTTCCTAATAAAAATCTAGGAGTTGACCATGCTTTTGATGCTTTTGGTTATCTTTGTCTACAGCAGTTTAATTTGGCAAAACCAGAGACACTCGGTCAAACTGCGTTTAGAATATACTAAGAACAACCTAATTCTTGCTATGTACCATTCTACAACTAAAAAAAAGAAAAAGAAAAAGAAAGGTGGAAAGAAAAGATGCAGTTGTGGCGGTAAATAATGGGTAAATTATGTGCCAGAGGTAAAGCAGCAGCAAAACGTAAGTTTAGAGTATATCCCTCGGCTTACGCTAATGCTTATGCTGTAAAAGTATGTAAAGGCGACATCAAAGGTCCAGACGGCAAAAAAAGGACTGCTTCTGGTTATAGTAAGAGCAAGAAAAAGACTACGAGGAAAAAACGTGGCTAGGCATAGTGGTCTTAAACGCTGGTTCAAAGAAAAATGGGTAGATGTCAAAACTGGCAAGCCATGTGGTCGCTCAAAAGGTGAAAAACGAGGTTATCCAGCTTGTAGACCTAAAAAACGTGTATCAAGTAAGACACCTAAGACAGTAGGGGAAATGACCGCAGCAGAAAAAGCTAGATTTAAACGTGAAAAAACAGGTAGTAAAAAGATAAGTTATCAACATAGACGTAAAAAGAAGAAAAAATAACTGTGAAAAACGCAGTTTCAAGGTAATATATTGTTATAAGTAAATTTTTCTTAGAATCATGGCATTTTTTCGTGGTGAAGAAGGCTCTGTATCATTTGATAACGGAACTGGATCAGTTGGAGCTATAGCTTCTACAACAGCTTGGACTTTAGATGTAACAAAAGACACTCTTGATATAACTGCTCATGGAGATACATCAAGAAAAAACATTGGTAGTTTAATTTCTGGATCTGGCACTGTTGATCTTATTTATACAGCAACATCTGGAGATGATACTGCTGAAATCATTAGTGATGTATTAACAGCAGAAGATGCTGGTGATGCTTCATTCAATTTATTTTTAGATACATCAGGTAGTAAAAAATTAAGTTTTAACGGAATTATTACAGGAACTTCATTTAGTTCAACAGTTGGTGATTTAAGCACAGTATCAGTTAGTTTTATAACTAATGGTGCTATTACTTCTGCTGCATAATGCCTAAAGGATCTTATTCGAGCAAACAACGTAAACTTGCTAGGGTTGCTCCACCACGGGATAAGATTACGACTGCTGATCTTAAAAAGCTACGTTCCAAGAAAAAGAGGAAGAAAAAATGAAAACGCTAACTCAAAGACAGCAAGACGCTTTAGCTAGGCATAAAAAAAAAGGTACTCATACCAAAAAGCACATGGAAGAGATGAAAAAATTAATGTTAAAGGGTAAAACTTTTACTGAAGCTCACAATCTGACCATGAAAAAGGTAGGAAAATAATGGCTAAACGTAAAGGAGTCAGTTTATCTGTAGGAA
>VTLG01015248.1_pt1 | contig 14146 bp, 32 predicted proteins | sample 4694571 | NCBI WGS metagenome assembly VTLG01 (sample SAMN12604809, study PRJNA352737) | marine metagenome | biome: ENVO:00000447; feature: ENVO:00000209|ENVO:00000569|ENVO:01000036; material: ENVO:00002151; isolation source: viral sequences binned using virsorter ...
TTTACAGATATAGTTGATGTATCAAAAGCAATAGAGGTGACTAGTGAAATCATAACGAAAGTGAAGGAGTAAATAAATATATGATAAAGACTATACTTATCGCTTTACTTGCTTTGACTTTGACAAACTGTGCTCAAAACACATACAAAGTAAAACAAGAGGCGACAGAAAAAAACAGAGTATTAAACCAGGTACCACAATGGTACATTGACGCTGGTGTCGAAGAAGGTTTAATATTCAATAGAGACGCTGATCTTTATGTCTATGGTGTGGGTCAAGGTTCAAGTCCTGATTTACAATTGGCAATAGAGAAAGCAATGATGATCGCTAAGGCAGAACTTGCTGACAAGTTGCATGGCGAAATGAACAAAAGAACCGATCTTTACATCACAGAGATAGGTAAAGAGGGTAATAAAGAAGTCGCTTCCAAGATTGAAGAGGTCATTGTAAATGTTGTTAAACAAACAAAGATACAAGGCTACGAAATGTGGGAGAAGGCAGTTTATGAAACACCTGATAATCAATACAGAGTTTATGTAGGATTAAAAATGGGTGTGGGTGATGCAAATAAACTTGCAGAATATATCGCTAAACATGCCAACCATGATATCAATGTTGACGAACTAGCAAAAGCGGCAGTAGAAAATGTAATAATAGAGAAGGTAGATTAATGTCAATTACTATTTACAGTAAGCCGAATTGCGTTTTTTGTGACAAAGCAAAAGCAATGGTAAAAAATCTAAACTTAGATTACGAAGAAAAAATGTTTGGTAAAGATTTCAATTCAGTTGAAGAACTTTACGAAGCAGTAGGTAAACAAGTTAGAACTATGCCACAGATATTAATAGATGGTAAACTCATAGGTGGTTACAATCAATTAGTAGAGTATTTTGCTGACAAAGGACAAGTCAATTTCAAAGGCGAAAAAATTGTCTGATATTGAAACAAAACTTACTGAGGAAGAGGTAAGAGAGATATACAGAGAACACCGTAAAGATAAAGTATTTAAAGAGTGTTGGCCTGCTAACAATGATAGTTTCTACGAGTGGTGCTCTATGTATCTAGATTACAAACATATAACTAAAAAGAGAAGATAAATAGTCATATGAGAAAATTTCAACAATATATAACCGAGGGTGTTTACGATCCCTCTATATTTAAAGCTTTCTTTTTAGCAGGTGGTCCTGGATCAGGTAAATCATGGGTGTCAGCAAGGGCACTATCAGGCATGGGATTGAAAGTTATCAATAGTGATAACGCATTTACTAGACTATTAGGTAAAGAGCAGATGTCATTAAAATTTGCAGATCACACACCAGCAGAGATAGAAAAAAGAGATAAGATTAGAGATAGATCAAAATCAATCGCAGGTATGCAGTTAGCCAAGGCACTTGAAGGTCGTCTGGGATTAATCATAGATAGTACGGCAAGAGACGTAGAGAAGATTCAATCAGAGGCTAAAAGATTAAGAGAACTTGGTTATGATATACACATGGTATTTGTAAATACAAGTTTAGATGTTGCACTAGAAAGAAATAGAAATAGACCTAGATCATTACCAGATGCAATAATAATTAATAGTCATAAACAGATACAAAAAAATATGGGAAGACTACAAAGAATTTTTGGTCAAAGAAATTTTGTGGTCGTGGATAATAATGAACCTGCTGAAGACGTAAACCCTACCGTCTATAAAAGAATAAGAGGTATGGTAGACAGAGCACCTACATCATATCAGGCAGTAAAATGGATTCATAGACAACTTGAAAAGAAGAAAAGAAAATGAGAACAAATGAGGAAATTATCAAAGACATCAAATCAGTATTAGATAAGAATGTTAAAGATAATGTTGCTATGCACGGTGGTATGATTAATTTTTTATCTTATGATAAAGGCACAGTTAGATTAGAAATGGCAGGCGCTTGCTCTGGTTGTGCAATGAGTAAACAAACTTTACACGAGGGTGTTGAGAGAATGTTAAAACACTATGTGCCTGAGGTAAATAAACTCATAGGCGAAGATGATGAACTGGCTGCTGAGAAAGGATACACACCATGGGCGATCTAATACAATTTCCAAAAAAAAGAATAGTTAGAAAAAGTCCTACATCTCAACAGGTAGAGAGTGATGCTAAAAGAAAAAAAGCAAAAGAAAACTATTTTATTGAGCAGGTGACAGAGGAAATTGTACTACATGCCATACACGTTTTACAAGATAATGCTATCAAAATGAAAGATGATAAATTTTTGAGAGATTTAGCAGTTATCATAGAAGCAATTAAAAGTCTAATACATAGAGACTTCGGTAGAAGACACAAAATGCAGGCTATCGCTGACACACTTGCAACAATCAAAAAATTACCTGATGGTAAACAGGTCACAGATTTAGATTACAGTAAAATTTTTGTAAGTAAAAAAAAGAATGATGTTGATCCTTTGAGAGACGGATAAATAATTTAATAATATTATGATTATAGTTGACATAAACCAGATAATGATTTCTAACTTGATGGTACAGATCAATGGTAGAAATGCTGTTGAAATGAACGAGGACTTTGTAAGACACATGATATTAAATAGTCTTAGAGGTCACAATAAAAAGTTTAGAAAACAATATGGTCAAATGGTTATTGCCTGTGACAGTAGTAATGTCTGGCGAAAACAAGTTTTCCCTAATTATAAAGCAGGCAGAAAAGCAAATAGAGCAAAGTCTGAACATGATTGGGAGTTTATATTTGATGTTCTTGCAAAGATAAAACAAGAGATCAAAGATTTCTTACCATATAAAGTTATCGCAGTAGAATCAGCAGAAGCAGATGATATTATTGCCACTTTATGTAAAAGAACTAATGAGAAAGTATTGATTTTATCTGGTGATAAAGACTTTATACAACTACATAATGATAGAATAAAACAATACAATCCTGTTCTCAATAAATTTGTAGGTAAAGGTGAAGACCCTTATAAGTATATTAGAGAACATATTTTAAAAGGTGACAGAAGCGATGGTATACCAAACGTACTATCAGACGATAATGTTTTCATAGAGGGTAGAAGACAAACACCTCTAAGTAAAAAGAAGATAGAGGGATGGTTAAACGAAGTATTACCTACCTTTACCGAAGAACAAGAAAAGAACTATTTAAGAAATAGACAATTGATAGATTTGAGTTTTGTTCCAGAATGGTTAGAACAAAATATAAATCGTGAGTTTAATGATGTAAAAGTAGCGACTAGAGATAAGATACTAGGTTACTTTATAAACAAAAAACTTAAAACTTTAATCGAGTCAATAGATGAATTTTAGACTCGAAAGAACTGTTAAGGAGAAAAATAATGGTTATAATTAGAAGAAATGCCGATGGCACAATCGCAAATCCTGAAGTAGCAGGAACAACACAATCACACCCAGCACTAGCAACTAAAAGAGGAATGCAAGCACTACAAAATGCAGGTAGATCCATACCGCTTTTGATGAGTGAGATTGCTACTAAAGTCAACAATGCAAAAGACAAACCTAGAAAATTAAAAGTATTACAAGATAATGATTCTGTACCTTTAAGACAGGTGTTAAAAGGTGCTTTTGATCCTAATATCGAGTGGTTATTACCTAAGGGAACAGATGTTCCTTATACTGAGAATGACGCACCACTAGGAACAGAGCATACACTATTAAGTCAAGAAGCAAAAAGACTATACCTTTTCACAAAAGGTGGTGACAATACACTAACACAAAATAAAAGAGAGACGCTTTTCATACAGATGTTAGAGGGTCTATCTGCTGAAGAAGCTAAGTTTTTGATAACAGTTGTAAACAAAAGAGTAAATAATGAATACAAAGGTTTCACAGCGAATTTGGTTAAAGAAGCGTTTAACTGGAACGACAATTTTATGAAAAACCAATAATTTGTTCTTGTTTTGTTCTCATTTTTAAACCCTTATATCTCAAAAGTGTTGATTTATAAGGGTTTTTTTATCCATTTTTTTCCATTTTTTGCTTGATTTACCGCCTTAAATACGGTATATTATAAGAATAAATGATAACAAAAAGGATAAAAAACATTATGAAAAAGAAACTTGAAAAAATAAACTTTATATCTGCTGAAGATGGTAAGTTAGTATTACATTATGACCAAATGGGTGTTCATAAATCAAAAATGTCTGATAACCCTATTATACTTGCTGACATTATGAGTAAACATGGTTTCGCAGATACAGTTATGGCTTCATCATCTATGGATTGGGCAAAAGAATATGGTTTTAAAGACCATGATGGTGCTAAAAGATTATATAAAAACGCTTTGAATTTAATATAAGGGAGAATACATTATGATAAAAGTTGAAAAAACTGCTAAAACATTAGACGAAGGAATCAAGAACTTGATGGCTGGTGCTAAACTTGATTATGAGAGAATGTCAACTAGTAATGGTACGAAAGAACTAACTGGTTATTCTAAAGAACAAGTTGAACTATGGGATAATAAAACAAAAATTATGCCTGGTAAGAAGTATATAAAAATTGTACAAGATACTGGTGTTTTTTGTTTTATCGCAAAAGAAGATTTTAAACATTTTAAAAAAGGTGATATATTGAAAGCTGCTGGTTACAATGCACCTGCTTTGAACTCTGCCAGAGGTAATGTACTTACTGGTAATTACCCGATACAATGGACTGGTCCATTATACTTAAAATAAGGATAATATAATATGGATATTGCACACGGATTATTATTTGCATTTATTGGTTGCTCAGTTACCTTTATAGGTTTCTTTATTGCCTTCCTAGTTATGCAACATAATTATAACAAAGAGACTAAAAAAGAATTATCTGAGGTACAAAAATCTATAAGAGATTTAAAAGGTAAAACTTACGGCGAGGACTGTCAATGAAACTAGATAAAAAATCAAAAGATATATTAAAAGAATTAGTAAAAGGTAAAGGTTATTTTAAAACACCTACCGTGCCTAAGGATCACATAGATAAAAAAAGTGTATTAGATTTACTAGTGCCCTTATATTTAAAAGGTCTATTGACCTTTCAAAGACAATATGATATACCTCTTATCGGACCATCAAACGAACACATGGTCAGATATAAATGGTATGATGTTATGATAGATAAAAAGAAAACAATCAAAGATTTAAAAAAGGTAATCAAAGATGGCAGAATTTAAAACAATGATTAGAACATTAATGGCTGTTGTTGTGATAGCATTTTGTGCTACAACTTTTTATTATTATACTGAACAAGGTAAAGCAAGAGCAGAAGCATTAATACCAACACTACCAGATTTTGAACACACAAACAACCAACAATTTTTAGATAATGTTATACAATGCGTTAATTATATTGAACACAATACGACAGATGTTTATCCTGTAAACTTAGAACTATTGCTTGCTCAGGCAGCATTAGAGTCTGGTTGGGGTAATAGTAGATTTGCTAGAGTGGGTAAGAACTTGTTTGGTATTAGGACATATGATTTAAAAGAACCACACATGTTGCCCTCAAACAATCCTAAGAAATGGGGTGTAAAAGTATTTGAGCATGAATGTGATAGTGTTCTAAACTATATGAGCATACTAAACAACGGTGGTGCATATAAGAAATATAGAGAACTAAGAGAGAATGGTATTGACGATCCATTCATATTGGTTGAAACGCTTGACGCATATGCAGCTGATAAACACTATTTCTCAAAGATAAAAAGTATCTTAAAAAAAATAAGGAGTGAATATGATACATGAAACAGACATAAAAAGAGTTATTGAGGATGACGATCCCAAGATTAAGAGATTGAACTTATTAGCAAAGGCATGTGCTAATGCTCAAGTTGACTCTTTCAAAACTTTGTGGTATAATAAACTACAAGAACTAGGTAGAGAATATGGCATGACAGAATATGTTATGAGAAAGCTTGTACATTAGATCAGATTGTGATATAATAGACCCATGAATATATTTTATTTAGATAGAGATCCAGTTAAAGCAGCTCAAATGAGTTGCGATAAACATGTTGTAAAGATGATATTAGAATCTGCTCAAATGTTATGCACAGCAAAAAGAGTATTAGATGGCATAGAGTGGACTGATTACACAAAGAATGGTAGAAAAATTAGAAGATGGCGACTAGAAAACCCTAACGAAGAAGCGATAATTTATAAAGCAGGTTGGCTGAAACACCCTAGCACACAATGGGTTATGGCATCAAGTTATAATTATATGTGGTTATATAGACATATGATGGCACTAAATAATGAATACAAATTAAGATATAACCATACTAAGGATCATATGTGTGTAGAAAAATTAGGAGTATTATTGAGTGTGCCACCAAAGAACTCACCACTAAATGTCATAGGTACAGATGCAACACCAGCGATGCCTGAAGAATGTAAAATACCAGGTGATAGTGTTGCGAGCTACCGTAAATATTATATAATGAAAAAGAAAAGATTTGCTACATGGAAACAACCTGCTGAAATGCCTTTATGGTTTAAAGAGGGAGTAGCAAGTGCCAACGTATAGATTTTATAATTCAAAGACAAAGGAAGAATATACAGATTTGATGAGTATATCTGAAATGGAAGAACTCATTAAAAAGAAACATATTAAACTATTACCACCCACACAATTAAATATAGTATCTAGTGTGGGAACGATAGATGGTAAAACTGACAAAGGTTGGAAAGAGGTGATGTCTAAGATATCAGAAGCACACCCTAAGAGTGAGTTAGCAAAAAGATATGGCAAAAAATCAGTAAAAGACACACAAATTGAGAGAGTAATTAAGAAACATAGAGCAAAGAAGGCAAACAAGAAAGTATAAATAGATATATGGCAGATTTCGATTTTTTAGACGATTTTGATACCAGTGGTGATTGGGGTTTTAGCTCAGTAGCGAGTAAACCCTCAGAGACACAAAGTAAAGAAACACAAGAAGTTGTTAAACAGACAGCAGATGGTGTGGGGAAGGCTGTATCTAGTGAGATAATAAACAGATTAGAAAGTAAGTTAGATAAACTTACAAGGTTAGTAGGTGATACAAAAGATACAGTTGTCAATAAAAACGAAACAGAATTAGAGATTGCTAAGAAACAGATGGATGATGAGTATGATCTGAGAAAAGATAATCTTGGCAAAGAACAAAGAGAAAAATTTAAAGCATTAGAAAAGCTAATCATACCTCTATTAATTAAACTTGCAAAATCACCAGAGGCCTATATTCATTGGCCAAATAGAGCAGAAGTCATAGAAGCACAATTGAAAAAAATTGTTGCAATCACAAGAGGAAAATAAATGAAACTAAGTAAAAACTTTAGCCTAAAAGAAATGACGGCTAGTCAGACGGCTGAGCGTAAGGGTATAAACAACAATCCTAATGACGATCAGATTACAGCATTACAAAAATTATGTGAAAATATATTACAACCTGTTAGAGACCACTATGCAACTCCAGTGACAGTATCAAGTGGGTTTAGAAGTGAAGACCTGTGTGAAGCGATAGGGTCATCAAAAAATTCACAGCACGCTAAGGGCCAGGCTGCTGACTTCGAGATATTTGGCACACCGAATGCTGAATTAGCAAAATGGATTGTAGAGAATTTAGATTTTGACCAATTGATATTGGAGTATCACAAACCTGAGGAACCTAATAGTGGTTGGATACATTGCTCGTACAAGAGTCCTACCGACAATAGAAAACAAACACTAAGAGCATTTAGAAACGATCAAGGTAAAACTCAGTATGTAGAGTATAAACCCAGCTGAGCGCTTGGTGAGTTTACAAAAGACGAAGTGACAGATATGTATATGCAACGAGGCACATAGCTTGACCTTTGGTCTAGTATGTGTTATAATTATATTATGAATCCATTACACGAGTATTTTAAAAAGAATTTTGAGGTAAAGAAGTTTACTCATATTCCCTTACCCACAAAACCAATAGAACTTACAACCGAGACTATAAAAGGTAAAAGATTTTATGTCTTACCTGACGGCAAGAAGTATCCATCAATCACAACTGTGCTATCGGAAAGAGGCAATGAAGGTATAACCAAATGGCGTGAGTCAGTAGGTGAACAGGTGGCAAACAACATAATGAGAAATGCAGCCAAGAGAGGCACAGCTGTACACACACTTACAGAGGACTATCTCAACAATAGAGAACTCTCAAAGCAGGATGTTTTGCCAACTGCGTTATTTACCATCTTAAAAAATGAACTAGATCATATAAATAATATTGTACTACAAGAGGGAAGCCTTTGTAGTCACAAGTGGGGCGTTGCAGGTCGTGTGGATTGTATCGCTGAATTTAATGGTAAACTTTCAGTAATAGATTTTAAAACCTCAACGAAAGAGAAGAAGGAAGAGTGGGTAGAAAACTACTTCATACAAGCTTCTGCTTATTGTGAAATGTACGAGGAACAATACGGACAACCTATTGACCAGATAGTTATATTAATAGTGACCGAAGAGGGTGCAACTCAAACTTTCATAAAAAATAAAAAGGATTATTTACCTCTCCTTGAGCCCGCCATAAAGGAGTTTCATAGAAAGTTTAAAGAAAATGAAAAATAAAATACTAGATAATTTACCTTCAATATTTGTTGTTTTAGTTTTTCTATTTGGCATGACACTTACTTGGAACCATGCTAAATCAGAAAATCATTTACCACCTACACCTGAGCCAGAGTTTGATTTCTGGTGGTCTAATATGCCTAGTGTTTGTGGCATGAAACCAGAGGTCGTTAGATGGCTTGATAAACATAAATTTATACCTGTCAGCATAAGTTTTGGCAGAGACGGTGGTGTGAAGACAGGCGAGATCGTCTATGTTGTGACATTGTTTACAAATGATAATTACGAGCAAACGGTAACGGTAGAAACACCAAATGGTACCGAAGTGTGTATATTGTACAAAACATTTGATATGAAATTAAATCCTAATTTAGGCAAGCAGACCTTGACTTTATAATATATGAATGAATAACTACATACAAATTTATAAGAATGTAATAAGCGACAAATATTGTGATGAACTAATTACAAAGTTTGAGAGTGAGTCTAACAAAGAGACACACGATCAAGGTCCCATGTCATTTACACAAGTCAATCTAAATAAAAGTCAATGGCAAGATGACATATCTAATCTATCATCTATATTTTCAAAATATGTTCAACAATATAAAAATGATTGTGTCATAACTGAGCATATGTGGCCTCAAAGATATGCTTTTGAAGAAATAAGATTAAAAAAATATTTAGCAAACAATAAAGACCGTTTTGATCCACATGTTGATTCCATCAGTATTGAATCAGCAAAAAGATTTCTGGTGTTCTTTGTTTACCTAGATAATAATAAAAGAGGTGAGACTAATTTTCCACAATTAGGATTAGCATCACCATGTGTCAAGGGATCTTTACTAATGTTTCCGCCTTTGTGGCCTTGGTTACATCAAGGAATGATGCCGATTGAGAAGCCGAAGTATATGATCGGTAGTTATCTACACTACACGCTTGACAATAATTAACGAATGATGTATAATAGAGGTATTAATGAGTGATTTGACACCTAACAAATTTGCTTTAATCATAGAAAATATGGTAAAAGAAAAGAAAATGGGTTACATGGATGCTATTTTAGAGTATTGTAAAACACACGAGATCGATCCTAGTAATACTAAATCAATGATTAATAAAACACTAAAAGAAAAAGTTGCTTATGAAGCACAAAATTTAAATATGTTGAAGGAGAAGGTAGCAAAACTACCATTATAATTATGTTTGATGATAAAATAAATATGCAGGTGCCATTTGTTAATTTTAGAGTAAGAGAATTAGGCGAGTGGACAGATACAAATACAGATACTTACTTTAAAGATAAGAGAGTTTTAGTATTCTCTTTACCAGGTGCTTTCACACCTACTTGTTCTAATCAACAATTACCAGGTTATGAAAAACAGGCAAGTGTTTTCAAAGAACACGGCATAGATGAAATTTATTGTATGTCAGTAAATGATTCTTTTGTTATGAATGCTTGGGCACAAGATCAAAAATTAGAGAATGTAAAAGTCATACCTGATGGCAATGGTCAGTTTACACAGGAGATGGGAATGCTTTGTCAGAAAAGAGATAAGTGTTTTGGTCAGAGATCATGGAGATATGCTATGATTGTAAACAATGGTGTGGTAGAAAAAATGTTTGTAGAACCAGGTAAAACAGATGACACGCCTGAAGATCCTTATGGTGAATCTTCACCTGAAAATGTGTTGAAGTATTTACAATCTATAGCAAATCATAATCACGGTCAGGAAATATAGGAGATTAAGTGAATGGATTTGAAGTATATAAAGTCTACCTTGCTATCAAACTTCACTTCACAAGTAAAAACCAGAGTTATGACTATCACCGACACGCTGGGAAAACAACAGCAAGGTTGGCCACATTTACTAAAAGACGGGATAGATATTTTTTTCACAAGCTTTCTAGAACTTATAGCGATACTAATATCGCTGACTATTTTGTCAGTAATTTTGTTGCCAATACTAATCTGTGGGTTGGGGATATCATTGGTAAATCTGGTGACGAAAATTATAAATCGTGGTCGAGAAGGATAGAATCTTTACATTATTACTATGAACAAGACATTGAATATATATTAAGTATGATTACAGATAAATTAAGTTTTGATGATTTGTTTACCGCTAAGATAGGTCAACACCCACCAATAGTTAAATATCTTTTATCTAAAAAAATTAATATTGAGACACTTATAATATTAGATGACATACTAAAGTTTTCAAAAAGATTAAATAGAACTATAAAAGAGAAAGTCATATGGCCTAAACTACATGATAGAATGATAAGATACAAACCATTTTTAAAATATAATATAACAAAGTTTAAGATGACACTAAAAAAGAAAGTCAAGGAAATATAATGCAAGATATTCAAATGAAAGCATTGACACTAGGTACAATTATTTGTAGATTTACTGTGCCTCAAAATGTAATTGATGAAATTAATAATGATTATGATAATGCAGTAGGTACATTACCAGCACATAATCAAAACCTTGCAGGTAAAATCGCAGATGAATTTAAGTGTACAGATATATTATCTGATATGACAAAAGACCTTTTTAGAACTTGTTTTAGACAGTATTTATTTACAATACAGAAACCTAACTGGCATGTATCATTAGAGACTGCTTGGATAAATGATATGAGAGCAGGTGAGTATAATCCTTTTCACTTTCATACAAGTCCTGAAACTGATCTAGGCTTATCCTCTGTATTAGTTTTAAAAAGACCAGAGACATATGGCAAAGAATATTCGAGAGAAGAAACACCTGCTAATGGTCATTTAGAATTTACTGGTGGTAATCAAGACCCATTAGGTATATCACAATTAAGAGTTGACGCTAAGGTAGGAGATTTATATATATTTCCATATACATTATTACATGGTGTTTATCCTTTCAATGGCACAGATGAAATAAGAAGAACAATGTCCTACAATTGTAATCTATATAAACCTGCTGTGATAAAACAAGTGACAGATCAACAAATGAAGGAGGCTGATAAAAATGCCAAGGCTTAGAGAATTTAAATTTACTGGCGGTGAAGAACCAAAGACAGTTGAAGCAATGAGTTATAAGAAAGCAGTTAAGTCATATCAAAATAATCACGATATAAAAAAGTATGGCAATCTAGTTGAGGTAGAGTGGACTTCAAAAAAAGGTAGCGTGTATTTAAAGACACAACAATTACCTATGGGTAGGAAAGATAAATTAGGAAGATGAGAATATTAATTATACTTTTATTATTAACAGGTTGCTCTGCTTATAAAGATGGATCTTCCATAAGAGCATGGGATCCTACGACCTCAGTTATATCACAATTTTTAAAAGCTGCTGTGACAGGTGATACTAAAGATATAAAGGTAAGTAAGAAAGATGAGAAAGAGTGGGAGAAAGAATGGGAAAATATAGATGAGCATACTGAATGATAATCAAATAGATAGAGATACACATGACCATGATATGACTTATGAGAATGAGCAATCAATGGTGACTATACCATTAAAAGAATATGATAAATTAAAAGAACAAGGTAACTATATTACAGATCCTAGTTTAATTTCTGTAATAGATAAGATAGAAGAATTGGTAAGAGCATTAAGAAAACATATTGTTAGAAAGTTTTAATGAATAAAAAAGAATATTGGGAAGAGAGAGAAAAAGAAGATAAGTACATAATGGAGCGTATGCACCCAGCAGTTATGATACCAGGATTTTTTATTGGATTTATGGTACTTATCGGTTGTTTATTTAAAGGATACATGGGATGGTAGATTTATTAAAAGAAGTAAAAAAATATAGAGACGAAATGGTTGCAAGAAACTATCCGTTTCAAGCGATATCGGATATAATAACAAAATACGAACTAGAAAATCCGCCTGTTGCTATTAAAAATGATGACAGAGGACCGTTAGACTTGACAAGACTATTGGAAGAAAAAGATAGAGAGATTGCCAATTTAAAAGAGAAGTTATGTCAATGTGATGCTTGACAAGGTCGAAGGATTTTGATATAATATTATTATGAAAAATATAATGATAGCATTTTTAGTGTTATGCTTTACCGCTTCTGTGGGAAACACTACTGAGACTAAAGAAAACAAAGTACAAACTTTTATAAACAATGAGATTCAAAAGACAAAAGAATATCAAATTAAAAGTTGGCAAAATGGCAAAGATCAGATTGCTAGAACTATTAATCAAATAAAAGGTTTCTTTGTTAAGAATTAGACTTATAAATAATACTATACGAAATATACAGATACAACAACATACAATTTATACGAGGAAAAAATACATATGAATACAAGTATAGCGGCCTTAAAAAGGTCAAAGTCAAACCTAGATACTCTAGTCAGCGAACTTAATAAAGTTGCTGAACCACAAAAACAAAAACAATCATACTCAGATGACAGATTCTGGAAACCTGAACTCGATAAATCAGGCAACGGTTATGCTGTCTTTAGATTTTTACCTGCTGTAAAGGGTGAAGATTTACCTTGGGCAAGACTATGGTCTCATGCCTTTCAAGGACCTGGTGGTTGGTACATTGAGAATAGTTTAACTACTCTTAATAAAAAAGATCCAGTAAGTGAATCAAACAGTTTACTTTGGAATTCTGGTGTTGAAGCAGACAAAGAGATCGCAAGAAAAAGAAAAAGAAAATTATCTTATATTGCAAATATCTTAGTTGTCAATGATGCAAAACATCCTGAAAACGAAGGTAAAGTATTCTTATTTAAATTTGGTAAAAAGATTTTTGATAAGATTACAGAGGCGATGAAGCCAGAGTTTGAAGATGAGAAACCTATTAATCCATTTGATTTTTGGGAAGGTGCAAACTTCAAACTAAAAATCAGAAAAGTTGATGGTTACTGGAACTATGATAAATCAGAATTTGATAGCCCTACTCCTATTAAAGAGAATGATGAGGCTATCGAACAGATATGGGAAAAACAATATGCCCTAAAACCATTTCTTGCACCTGAGAACTTTAAATCTTATGATGAGCTGAAAAGCAAACTTGATAAAGTTTTAAGTGGTACAAGAAACACTGGCACAGCCGAAGATGTTGCGATCCCACCTGTGACAAACGTGGCACCAGTGCAATCAGAAACAGTTGATAATACTCCAGTTTCTGCTGATATTGATGAGGATAGTGATGATACATTATCTTATTTCAGTAAATTGGCAGAGGAAGACGAGTAATCTCTCCACCTGTTTCTTATGGGGTAGGGTGTCAAACCCTACCCTCCTTTATTATAAATAAACATACGACATTATGAATAAGTTTTGAGATATCAAATCATATAAAGGAGATTATATGGAAATTATTAATAAAATAAAAGATTGGTCTAGCGCTTTAGCAGATGTGGGTGTATCGCTAATTGCATTAGGTATTGTTTTAGAAGTTTTATTTAGCGGACAAAATGTACCTTTCTGGCCAAACATTAGTGTAATAGGTAATGTACAATCAATTATCGCAGGCTTCTCTGCTCAAGGTTTAGTTGGTTTAGTTGCTGTTTGGGTACTATACTCAATCTACACTAAAAAATAATTTAAT
>VTLG01000302.1_pt1 | contig 14144 bp, 19 predicted proteins | sample 4694571 | NCBI WGS metagenome assembly VTLG01 (sample SAMN12604809, study PRJNA352737) | marine metagenome | biome: ENVO:00000447; feature: ENVO:00000209|ENVO:00000569|ENVO:01000036; material: ENVO:00002151; isolation source: viral sequences binned using virsorter ...
CCAGTGTTTTGTCCAGCATTCTGCATTCCTATTATCTGTGCCATCATAGCTGCTTCTTCTGGGTCATTCAGAAGCTCATCAGGATCAAGATCCAGACTATAAGCAAGCTCGCTAATAAGCTTATTAATTTTAATAAACGGAGCAACAGCAGGATTAGATGCAGTTTGAAGAAACATAGTGAGTCTCTGGCTCCGTACTTCCTTTTGCATAAGGCTATTAGTGCCTGTAGCTTTAACTTCAAGATCTCCCTCCACGCCTAGTTCAGCTTCTAAGAACTGCATATTCCATTGGAAGTATGCCTCTCCAAGAGGCTTCAAAAGGAAATCATCTAGGTTTTTAATTACTGTTTTAATATTAAGTGAAGCTGCTCCTAGTAGCATGGACATACCAGAGGCAGTCCTAGTCATGCTCTGGACACCAGTTTGCCCATGAGAATAACTAGGAATACCTGTCTGCTCATCCGCTAATTGTCTAAACTTGTCAAACATCATCATATTTTCTTGTGATGTGTTTGGAAACTTTAGTCCATTAATTGCTTGACCGGGAACGCCAGCCTGTCTCCTAAAGACTTTACCGGGATATATCTCCATGCTTTGACCACCAACTAAGGCAGTTTCATCTACATCGAATACTAGTGATCCTGATAAAGCAAGATTATCAATAGCCATTCTTGCATGACCATTCATAATCTTTTGGCTGTCATCCATGTTTTCGGCTACGCCAATTCCAAAAAAGCTATAGGGATTACGCTCATAACTAAAAGCATGGTAAGGAACTCTATAGGGGGTGAATGGATTAACCACTGCCCGAAGCATCTTACCGTTGCATAACCATGCATTAATTTGGATTTCATCTAAGTCGTCAACTCCTTCATCTATCTCCATACCGACTTGACGAGCATACTCAGCGTCCATAACGCCCCAGTATTCTAGGACTTCAAACTGACTAGAGCCGTATTCATCGTTACGGCTATCGTCTTTTAATTCTTGTTCGTAGTCCTTTTCTACATAATTAGGCCCCATTTGCAAACACTCTCGTATTGCGTCTTTGTCAAAGTAAGGAAGTTTGCTAAGACTACGAAGCTGAGTACGGTTCATACGATGTCTATGAAATACATACTCTGCTTCATCTACTGTGGTTGCGTTAGGGTCAGGAAAAAAGTCCCATATACTTACAAACTCTATACGTGGAACTCTAACTGAAATAGGACTATATGTTCTTGTCCCATCTTCGTCAGCACTCCAACGGTTTAAAGTTTTATTAAAGTTGAATGGGCCTTTAACAATTCCTGTCCCAAACAACGCAGCTTCAAATAAAGAGTTTCTTATCTCACTAGCACCATTAGATTCTTCAATCTGATCGTGTATTAGTTTCTCCATCCGTCTTGCTGCCTTTGCAGCAGGGCTGATTTCAAGCATTTCTGGAACTGCTGAGAGTCCTTCTTTAAGGTACTCTTCCGCGACTTCTTCAACTCTTTCTTCTTCAAATTTCCCTGTGCCGTATGTTGCTCCTGCTTTGAGCGTACGCCCATCACCTTCGTAACCAACGTCATAGGGGTTCTCCGATTCTGTTTCTGTTTCTACTGGATCTGATGATTCTAAACCCGGAACAGGATTCTTTGTATCAAGGTGTGCGTGTTCTGCTACACCTTCTGGTATTTTAGTTTCACTAATTCCTATAGGAAACTTGTTTGCTCCGAAGATAACATCAACCAACTGACCAAACGCAGCGAGTACTTTGGTCTTTGTAATTTTAACGAATACTCTTGACTTCTCTGATTCTCTAAAGCGTACATTTTTACCGTAAAGCCCTCTGTAGTTGTGATAAGATTCTAACCATCTCTTTTCGTCTAGATCTCTAGCAGACTCAGCAGACGTAAAACGGTCTTGGATAAGGCCCACTAAATTATTTTGAAGTTGTTCGTCAAGGGTTAGGTTCATCCCTTGTTCGTCTTCAACATCCTCAAAGTATATGCTATTCGCTGATAAACTGTTTTCTGCCATTAGTATCCAAACTCCGCATCAACTGGCGTATAAGCCTGTTCCATTCTCATATGCCTAAACTGGTTGTATATATCATTAACTCTAGGTCTAGACATGATTAAGTATCTCAGTGCATCATACGCATGGTCTGGTGCATTTGTATCAACATCTTCAGGATTGCTTTTATCTAAAGGTATTGATTGTAATTCTTTTATTAAGTTAGGGCAAGTATTAAATATTTGTAATTTAGGTCTACCAGTATTTTGTACTTTTAAATATTCGTGTATCTGTATTTTCCCCTGTACTCTGTTCTTGTCAGCCCTACGTAGTTTATGACCTGCACGTTGTAGGGTTTCTCCTACTGTAGGGCCTGTTGTACCTGTTCTACTCCAAGCTGCCGTATCTAGCACTCCTTGTACTGACCACGGATCAGCTAGTTCCATTTTAGTTATTAAGTCTGCTAAGTCTACTCCAGTTAATCCTTTACGGTATAGTTCTCTATAGATTATTAAAGTACCATCAGTAGGATCAATACAAGCCCATACACAAGCACTTTCTGAAGCATACCCATAGTCAATTCCTTTAAGTCTTTCCCATCCAATCGGGATTTCAAACGGTGTAATAACATGAGTATCTATATCAAACTCTGTAAAAGCTGCTCCTTCTGTAATATCCCAATTACCTTCTAGTAATTGTTTACGTTGCACATCTGGCAACGCATTTAGCATCTGTTCGTATCTACCGTCTTTTGCTAAGTATGGATTGTCTTCTAGCCTAGCAGGTATAAACTTTCTTGTCAACCCATCATTACCTGTAAAACTTTCATTAGGTATTGATGGTGCTACGTATCTTTTTTTAACCCAAGTAGCACCTACGCCACCGGGGTTTGCTGTACAACGCATATATGGCGTTATATCAGGATCTGTTGTTCTTAGTCGGGAGGATAAATAGTTCCATGCAAACTCTGTTGATAAGTGTGTAATCTCGTCAAAACCAATCCATGAATAGGCTTGTCCTTGATACCGATATACGTCTGCATCTCTTTCTAAAAATCCAAACTCTATTTTAGCTCCTGAAGGAAAAGTCCATATCTTTTCTACTTCTCTAAATCTAGAACCCGGAAAAGCCTTGGGATATAACTCCCTAGACTTATCTATTAGTTCCCTCAGTTCAGGCATTGAACGCCTTAATATTAACGCTCTATGTGCAGCCCTGTGTGCGAATCTGAGGGGATCTACCAGCATGGCGTATGATTTACCACCACCTGCTGCTCCTCCATATAGTACGTCTGTTTCAGGGGCTGCTAAGAAATCTGTCTGTGGCCCCTCATTAGGAGAGAAGATAACATTATTTTCTTCTACTTCTTTACGTACTTGTGTAGGTAAACTGGCTATTTTATCTGTAGTAAGTACTTTACCTTCTGTAGACTTCTCTTTATTGTCAAGTTTAGCTAATGTAGACTTAGATGTTTTTAAAGACTTTTTATGTGCTTTTAATTTATTTTCAGCTCTAGTAATTAATTTTTCTTTTTCTCTTACTGCCTTATTAGCTTTTATTCTTGCTTTTGTCTTAGAATGGTAATTGTACCCTTTAGAAGGTACACCTTTCTTACGCCCCACCTTTTTACGAGGTGTTCCATCAACCTTTAAAATAAAATTACCTTCTTCGTCTTTTAGGTAATTATCTGGATTGAGTTCCCAATCTTCCATCTATAATCTTCTTTAGTCCTTGGTGACTTAGCTTGCGACCTGTTTTATGCTCCAACCAAGAAGCACCCTCTCGTAAACTAATTACATTATTAGAAACTAAATCAGTTATCTCGTCTAAAGCTTCTATCTGTTCAGGAACCTCATCAAGAACTTTAGGGTTTTCCTGAGATACAACATAGCCAAAGGGTACAACACTACTGAGTTTCCGTCTGCTCAATGATAACTTCCTCTTTTGCAGGTAGGATAAAAACCCCACCTTGTACAGTGTGATTAACGTCTAAACGATCAGTTTTGCCTAAACCAATACGATCAAGTATTGTTTGTGCTGCTTGTAAGCGCACATTAGCTTGTGGCATGGGCTGATCAGAGTTCATCACTTCAGTTAGTTTAAGTGCTGCCTGTGGTGCAGACTGAGCTAGGATATTAGAGGCCAGTTCTATTATTTCATTTTTAAGTGATTTGATTACTTGGAAATAGCTACCTTCCGAATATCCTGCAAGCTCTGCTGCTTTTTTTGGATCACCTCCTACTTGTATAAGATGCCCTAAAAAGCTTTGTTGTTTCTCTGTCAAGTTCTTTTTATCCATGCGTACCATTATAGGGTCAGGTTCTCGTTTTGTCAACCACTTTCTTTAAAAAGTTCTTGACAAAACTCCAACTCAACCCTATACTAATTACAAGCCCGCCGGGGTTGCATATAGATATATGTACCCACCTCCACATACTCTAGAGTACTTTAGAGTCCCTCCAAAGATGCGGGTAACTAGTTGACACTCCAAAACCCTTCAAAATGTATGCGAACTAGTATATATATATGGGTACCCCGGTGGCCTCCTGCCTACCCTAGTAAATACTCTAGAGTTTCTTTGAGTATCTTACTTCAGAGAACTCCAGAGAGACTCCAGAGAACTCCAAAGCTAGTTTACATTCTCCAGAGAACTCCAAAGAGACTGTAGAGTTATATTTAACTCCAGAGATCTCCAAAGATTTCAATGAGTTAGATAATATTATTATTCCTTCCGTGTGAGGCCATTCGAGCCATCAAAACACTCCAAAATACCGCCAAAAAAACTTTCAAAACCCGGCCAGTTTTTGCTGATTTTCACCCTTTCGCACGGAGATCCCGCGCATTATGCCCGCTAACTCTCACACGAAGGGGGCTTGACGGTTCGGCTTTCGACCTGTAGCTTTGTTGGGGCTGGAGCGGTGAGGCTTCAGGCCAAGAAGAAAATATAAAACAAATAACGTGGGAGTTATATATGTACGACTTTACTCAAATCGATGAAAACAGACTTGCAAGCTTCAGGCAATTTGAAGGTGTGATTAGTATGTTTACTGCTTGTCTTGCCAAGAAGAAAAGAATAAGTAAAACTAAGAACCCTAAAGGGTTTCGAGTTCTACGAGCTAGAGTTAGAGCAGCTACTTGTGCTCACTACGGAGATAATACTAGGATGACTCACGGTGATGTTCAGAAGTTTTTTAAACTTCAAGTGATCCCAAACGAGATTGCTAGCAAAGTTAAAGATGTTAAAGATCTAAAAGCTTAACAATAATTAACTTCGGGGAGTCTTATCGGCTCCCCATAACCAAGGAAAATAAATGACAAAATTAAGCACAGCAATAGCTCAGTTAACAAATTTAAATTTAAATCTTATGAACATCATTATGGATGATAGTTTTGATAAACTAGAGACATTGCAATGGATACGCAGAGAAGCTGGAGATGTTGCTAGGGAGGCTAGAGTCTCCGAAAATTTAGACATAGTATTAAATTTATATCGCATTGCTAATAAAGCAGATAATCTTATCGATGAATTGGTAGGTAGAAAAAAGAGTATAACTCACTACTATCCAGAAACTAAAAAAGAATATAAACTTTGGATGGAGGATTTTGATAAATTTGACAAGTTTATCCGAAAAATTTACCAGTATGAACTATCAATCGGTTATACTGTGTATACCCCAGCAGGGCAAGGATAATAAAATAATTAACTTCGGGGAGTCCTAGTGGCTCCCCATAACTTAGGAGATAGTATAATGTTTAGATTTGCATGGTGTGTTTTGTTGTCAATTTATTTAATGTTTGCAGTTATGATGACCTACGGCTCAGTATTATTATTGCTTGAGATTCCTAGTACAGGCTTGACAACAGGAATGATATTTGCTCTACTGTTGTTCGGCACTGCATTGTTTGGATCTTGGATAGTATCTGTTCATGTCTTTACTGTAATGAGTCGTGAATTAAGAAGGCATCGTAGTAGAAAACTAAGGAAATCTATATGGAGTTAATTACCTCAGAAGCTTTACAAACTTTAGAGTCTTATAAGTCTTATATAATGAATTATAATTTACCCTTATTAGGGTTTAATAGTTCTCAAAAGATCTTAAAAGGCTTTAAAGAGAAGAAGTATACTACAGGTATATTATATTTACAACCTGCTGATTCAGTATCTAGGAAAACTCTTTGTCCTTTTGCTACTGTTGCAGATTGTAAAGACGATTGTTTGGGTAAAAAGTCTGGTAGGTTAGCTATGAATAAATCACAGTTAGCTATGACTAGAAGAACAATACAATACTTAACTGACCCCGATGGGTTTAAGGAGAGACTACGAGCAGAAATATTAAAGAATAAAAAAGATAACTATTGCATCCGTCTTAACGGTACTAGTGATATTGATTGGAGTGATTTAATTTCTTCGCTTCCCGATGTACAATTCTATGACTATAGTAAAGTACTGAAAAGGGTAGAAAGAAATAAATTAAATAACTATCACTTAACTTATTCGGCCTCGTTTGTTAGTAATAAAATGGTTAATGAAACTAAGAAAGCTTTTAATCTAGGATTAAATATTGCACTGCCATTAAATACTAAAGAAGCCAAGGGCGAGTTCAAGCGACCAGCTAGTATTATTATCAACGGTGAACGTAGGAAGTTAAATAACTTTGATACTACAGACCTACGATTCCTTGATGAAAATGGTAGTATTGGTACGTTACTACGGAAGGGTTCTAGTATAAAACAAAGACTATCGGAGATGACTCGACCTAGTTTCTTCGGTAATATAAATACGCTTGGGTTACTGGCTTGACAGCCTTTGACCTAGGTGCTATGGTATGGCCTCGCTTCGGCGAACTTTAATTAACTTTAGGGAGTTTAAATATGACTGATTCAAAAGACTTTGATGCAGTTAAAGGATTGACATTTAGCCAAGTAGAACTTGTTGTGCTTGGAAAACTAATGGATGATATGACTAGTTTAATAAATTATTCTACGAGGTCTGAGCAGGATCTTGATGGACTTAAAGCTACTTTGGAATGTGCATCGGAAGATAGATACCCTAGCAGTAGCAGACAGTTTCAAGAGTGCGACCTTGCAGATTTATTATTGACCGCAGTTAAAAGACTTGAAGTTAAAGAAAGGAGTGCAGCATAATGACGATAGTATCAATGTTCAAAAACAATAATGAAGTAGATAATCTACGTGACTCTGGCTATGCCGGGGCTGACTTTGAAGTGGGCAACTCACCTGTTATGTTTGATAATGGTATAGGGTTTAATAAAAGTATTTTAAATCATAAAAGAGTTTACTTTCGTCGGGACACTGGCGAGGCGTTAGCTATCCACGGTGAGCGTTACAAACCAGTATCACATAAAGAAATGATTGATACGGCTCGTAATGTTTTGGAGCGTAGTAACCTAAACCTTGAAGGTATCCAAGAAGATATTAGGGTAGGCGATAATGGATCTACTTGTTTTGTCCGTCACTTCATGCCAAGCCATGAGATTAAAACTCCCGATGGTGACACTGCCCAAATGACCATGCTGCATATTAATTCTTTTAATTCAGTATGGCCGTATCAGGCTACAGCTGGAGCACATCAGTCTGCTTGTCTTAATCATCAAGTATTTGTTAGCGGTGCTGCTGCGATCTACAAAGCACGACACACTAATAAATTAAATATAGACCACGGTGCTGCAAAGTTAAATGGTATACTTGGTATGCTAGATAAGCAGAATGAGATATGGGCTGAGTGGAATAATATTAGAGTGCCTGTCGAGCAAGCATTTAAAATATTTGCAGAAGCAGCAGGTTCTAGTTTTGCACTGGGTAAACTCAAAGAAGGTATTAACTTCAGAGAGATTATGACAATGCCAACGGCCTACAATAATAATAATCTAAGGTATTTGATGACTCAGTTTGATACTTGTTATGTACCTAGAATGGGTAATACTTATTGGGCAGTATACAATGCTCTTACAGATTGGTCTACGCACTCTAGATCATCTAGGAAGAACGCTGTAGATGTACCAGTAGCACAGTATAAAAAGGCTGAGAAGGTTCAGAAAGTAATTAATAACTTTCCGTTTGCCAAAGCAGCTTAACTCCCACCATCCTAGGCATGATGTTAAACTGCCTAACTTTAAACTACTTTAGGAGATCTCATGTTAATATTTAGAACCTCTACAATATCAGGAAAGCTTCACGGTATGGATATAAATATTACCCCGGAACAAATAAATAAAATAGATAGTGGTGCGCTAATACAAAATGTAGTACCGAACTTGACTAGAGACGAGCGTGAGTTTATAATCTCAGGAATAACTAGGGAAGAATGGGATGGATTGTTTGATGCATAAATGCAACAGTTGCAGTAAGATTAAATTAAAAACTTCAATGGTTTATATCGACAGTAAATTATTTTGTTGTCGTTGTGTAATAGATAAAAGAATGTTAAGGATATAAATGAAAACTATAATTCACGTTAATCAACACAACATTAAATCAAATAGTAAAGGTGCTAACCTACCTGTAATTACTGTTAAAGATTATAAACAAAATAGAAAAGTTAATCATGCTGCTGTGGTTGATGCTGATGGTAAAGCATTAGTAAAAATAATTTATTCACCAGATAAACCATTACCTTGTGGGGCTAAAGTTTGGATTGAAACAGAGCTAGAAGTGGCTACGATATGAAAGATGTAATTGATGTTTCTAATCACATACTAAAGTACTCGCAAGTATATTTATGTCAAACAGAGTGTACTGAATTAGTGCGTGACGAAGCATTAGAATTATGTTATAAACACGGAGAAGATTTTGTCTTAAAATTTATTGAAAACTATTTGAAGCTATTAAGCGAGGAGATAACATGAGTGCAGTTGATACGAGAGCGGAGTTTATGTCTGAGCTAGACGATTGGTACGCCCAGTTGTTTGCTCTTAGAATAAATACTTCGGCTCCTAAAAATCCTAGGTTCAAGCAAAAGTTTTTTACTTTCGTTGAAGATAGGTGTGCGGAAGTAGATGATTGGAGAATACAAGATAAAGTATTAGCTGATTTATTTTCGGAGTATCTAGATTATCTAGCGGAGTGGTAATGATCGAAGACATTTTAAAACTAAAAAACAAATTACTTAATCCTAAACGTAGTGATAGGTTTGATGTATGGATGTCGCTGGATCATGGCTGGAGATTATTCTCTGTTGTAGTTGGTAATAAAACTGCAAAGGTTAAAAGTGTACACAGTAAAGAAAAACATACTATGAGAATCAACGAGTTAAAAGAAAAACTTAATGAAACTTATTGGTATGCTGCAAGGTGTGACGCTAGTAGAAAAGCAAAGGAGGAAGGTAGAACTAAAAGAAAAAGAGGCTGGGAAAAAAATTACGCTTGACAGGGTGGTTCGTTTCCTGTAAGGTGTGCAACACAACAACCAAGGAGTATTATTTATGGTAATTGAAGGCATCGCATATTGGGCTAGTATCACTTCGCCCAACACAACTTTTGAACCTACGTATACAATTAATCTTGTTATAGCTGAGTCTAAAGCTGATGAGCTACGTTCTCAAGGTATCAAGGTAGTTGATAAAGACGAGGGGCCTACAGTTGTAATTAAGCGCAAGGTCAATGGGCCTAACGGTATGATCCGTTCAGCACCTAAGTTACTAGACCGTAACAAGAATCCTTTAAATGCTAAAGTCGGCAATGGATCTAAAGTTAAAGTACAGTACAAAGAATGGGAAAGTGAGCGTAACGGTACTACGTATCGTGGGCTTGATCTCAAAGCTGTACAGGTACTAAACCTTGTAACTTACGAGCAAGACGGCGACGAGTTTGATATTGAAGATGATGAAGAGGAGTTGGAAGAACTATGACAGAAGAAACTAAACAGCAGATAACTTATACTTTTGAAGATAAGTCTTATGATGCTCACAAGTTTACTGATGAAGGTAAGCTGGCCTTGGCTGCTGTAGCTAGGTTGAACAGAGTTGTTGGTCAACTTACTGAGCAGTTAAATGATGCACAAGCTGCATCTATTACCTACAAGGACACTATCAACAAGCAGTTGACTGCTGATATGTTACTTGACGAGGAACCAGTGACTCAGTATATGGACGAGTTGACAGAGGATCTTCCCCCGGAAAGTGACTCTAAAGAAATCTAAACCTTTGGGGTATGGCCCTTCAGTAATGGTGGGCCTTCATCGGATGCTTGGAGTATGCAAACCCTACTACCCTGCCCCTACTTTATAGGAGTTGTTTATGGCATTTGTCGAATACCATAAGCCTTGCCATCTATGTGATAGTAGCGATGCAGTTAGTATCAATGAAGATGGTTCGGGTTATTGTTTCAGTTGTAATGAGAGAATACATGATTACTATGGCAACAGAGACTACGAGGACAACGTGCAAGATTTTAAAACATACAAGAATAATACAATGAACTCTAACGAGGGAGTTTTCCAAACGATAAAAGACCGTAACATTAGTTTAGATACAGCTAAAAAATACGGCGTTAAAGTTGTTGCTGATTCAAGTGGTCAGATAAAACAACATCAGTATCCATACTACATAGCCAACGAAATGGTAGGTACTAAGATTAGGGACTGTCTTAATAAAGACTTCTCATGGCGTGGATCGCCAAAGGGTACTATGCTTTTCGGCCAACAGTTATTCTCAAAGGGTGGTAAGTTTCTTACACTTGTCGAGGGTGAGTGTGATGCAATGGCAGCTTACGAACTGATGGGTTCTAAGTGGCCTGTTGTGTCAGTTAAGAATGGTGCTGGCGGTGCAGTAAGAGATGTCAAAGATAACTTAGAATTTATTGAGTCTTTCGATTCAGTAGTTATTTGTTTCGATAATGACAAGGCAGGTAAAGATGCAGCCATGAAAGTGGCTAGGCTCTTGAGGCCCGGTAAGAGTAAGATACTTACGCTACCCGATGACTTCAAAGATCCCAACGATATGCTAAAACATAATCGTAAAGAATCTTTTATGCAGTGCTGGTGGGGTGCTAAGACTTACACTCCAGCAGGGGTACTCAACATATCCGATATGGAAGAAGAGTATTTTAAAAGAGAGCGTAAAGAATCTATTCCCTACCCTTGGCATGGACTTAACGAGAAGCTCTACGGTATGCGACAAGGCGAACTAGTTACTGTCACAGGCGGTACAGGGCTTGGTAAGTCTAGTGTCACCAGAGAGTTAGAACACTGGATACTAAAACACACTGAAGATAATGTAGGTATTCTTGCATTAGAAGAGAACTGGCAGCGTACCGTTGATGGTCTTGTCAGTATTGAAGCTAACAAAAGATTATACATTGATCAGATCAGAGAAGAACTATCGCCAGAAGAATGGAAAAGATACTTTAATAATCTATACGATGGTAAGGACAGGCTATGGATTCACTCCCATTTAGGAGCGCATGACATAGATGAGTTATTCTCTAAGCTACGTTACATGATACTTGGATGCGATTGTAAGTGGGTGATAGTTGATCACTTAGGTATGATGACATCAGCAGTAGCAGAAGGTGACGAGCGTAGGGCTATCGATAGTATTATGACTAGGCTTAGATCACTTGTTGAGGAGACAGGAGCAGGTATGTTCTTAGTATCCCATCTCAGGAGGATCGACGGTAACAAAGGACACGAGCAGGGCGTAGAGGTATCTATGTCCCACCTCAGAGGCTCTAATGGTATCGGACAGATTAGTGATTGTGTTATCGCATTGGAGCGTAACCAACAAGCTGACGATCCAGTAGAAGCATCTACTACTAGGATGCGTATACTAAAGTCTAGGTATACAGGTGACGTTGGACTAGCAGGACACTTGCTATATGACAAGGATACTGGTAGACTAAAAGAAGTATTTGTAGACGCAGATGACGCAGAGATAGAACTTTGAGAAGCATACTATTTGATATAGAAACAGATGATGTAGCAGCTACTAAGATATGGTGTATGTGTGCTATAGATCTAGATACTGGAGAAGAGTTTTCTTTTCCACCTCACAAACTAAACGAGGGATATAAACTATTAAAGACATATGACAAACTGGTAGGACATAACATTATAGGATTCGATATACCTGTAATAAAACGTATTCACGATGTTGACCTATCAGATAAAAAGCTAGTGGATACTTTAGTTTTATCTCGCTTATTCAATCCTGTAAGAGAAGGTAATCACAGTTTAAAAAACTGGGGTTTCATTCTGGGTGGTAAGAAGAAGCTAGAGTTCAAAGAGTTTAGTAGATACTCTGATGCAATGCTTAACTACTGTATGCACGATGTGCGTCTTAACGTAAGAGTTTATAATGCTCTTAAAAAAGAAAGCAAAGGCTTCAGTAGAGAGAGTGTAGACTTAGAGCTAGATACATTTAAGATTATCTGCCAGCAAAGAGAGGATGGATTCTTACTGGATGAAGAGGCTGCTAAGAAAACTCTGTCAGAGATACAGGGTAAAATGGCAGAAGTAGTAGAGAGAGTAAAAGAAAGATTCTTACCTAGAGAAGAAACTATGTGGTTATATCCTACATATACTAACGCTGGTAGGTTATCTAAGATGGCTCTTAATAACCTAGGTAAAAACGTACGACTTACTAAAGATGAATATGAGTGCATGAAGAATAAACTCAAAGCATCTAATGACAGTAAGTTAGTTAAGGTTCCAAGGATTAATAAAACAGAGTTTAACTTAGGATCTAGGCAGCAGATAGGTAAGTATCTAATTGACTTTGGTTGGAAGCCTAAGTCTTTTACACCTACTGGTCAGCCAGAGATTAATGAAAGTATCTTATCCAAAGTAAAAGATATACCTGAAGCAAAGTTAATATCAGACTATCTGATGTATCAGAAAAGAGTAAGTCAGATAGAGCCTTGGATAGACGCAGTACAGGAAGATGGTAGAGTTAGAGGTTACGTAAATAGTAATGGTACTATTACAGGTAGAATGTCTCACAGTGATCCTAACCTTGGGCAAGTAGTTAGCGTTAACTCTCCCTATGGTAAGGAATGTAGAGCTTGCTGGGTAGTACCTAATAACAAACGACTCGTTGGTATAGATGCTAGTGGACTAGAACTTAGGATGTTAGCACACTATATGAATGATAAGGAGTATACTAATGAAATCCTCAACGGAGATATACACTCGCATAATCAAAGAATTGCAGGACTTGAATCAAGAGCTAAGGCTAAGACATTCATCTATGCCCTTTGTTACGGTGCAGGAGACAAGAAACTCTCTACAATCCTTGGAGGAGGAACTAAAGAAGCACGAGGAGTTAGAGAGCATTTCCTTGATAATCTACCAGCATTTAAATCTCTTAAAGATAAAGTTGCAAGAGCAGCTACAAGAAAATACTTAAAGGGTTTAGATGGACGCAAGTTATTCGTTAGATCAGAACACGCTGCACTTAACACACTACTACAGGGTGCAGGTGCTATTGTTATGAAGAGAGCATTAGTATTGTTTAACGATTACATTAAAGATCTAGATGCTTACTGTGTTGCTAACGTCCATGATGAATGGCAAGTAGAAGTAAACAAAGATCAGGCTGATGAAGTAGGTAAACTGGGAGTACAGGCAATAAAAGACGCAGGTATATCCTTTGATTTAAACTGCCCCTTGGATGGGGAATATAAAGTAGGAGGTTCTTGGTATGAAACTCACTAAGATTAACCCTAAAACAGGCAAGGTATATTATTACAAGGATAATCCTGAAGCCGTAAAGGCTAGGGACGCTAAAAGGATGTATGTTAATGGGAAAGAAGTATCCAAAAAACACCCTCTTTACAAACCCGGACGATACAAAGGATTTACTGATGCAGCTTTTAGCTCTTTACAAAACTATGAGACTTCCAAACAAGGTCAGGTATATGTTATAATCAATCCTTCTTTTCCTAGATGGTGTAAGGTTGGCATGGCAGTAGACGCTAATGATAGATTAAAACAATATCAGACTGCTTCTCCTTTTAGAAACTATCAACTTATGGCAGTGTATGATACTAATGATAGAAGACAATCAGAAGTAGAAGCACACACTGAGTTAGATAAACACTTTGAGAAAAGAGGAGAGTGGTTTGCTTGTGACTTTAGCCTAGCAATATCTAAACTAAATTCTTTATTTAAAGGACAACAACTTGAGTTATTCTAATCACACATCTGAAG
>VTLG01004762.1_pt1 | contig 14143 bp, 26 predicted proteins | sample 4694571 | NCBI WGS metagenome assembly VTLG01 (sample SAMN12604809, study PRJNA352737) | marine metagenome | biome: ENVO:00000447; feature: ENVO:00000209|ENVO:00000569|ENVO:01000036; material: ENVO:00002151; isolation source: viral sequences binned using virsorter ...
TTCATACCAACAGCCTTAACTAAATGAGTTTCACCTTCTGCTTCGAGTCTTAACTTATGTTCCTTGTCATACTTTTCTTTCCAATTAAGTTCTTTCTTAAAATCATCTCTAGCAACATCAAACACAGTAGGGTTGTCCTGTTCCTCTCCATCATCAGGAGGACCATTATGTCCTGGACCCGGCTTATGATATTTCTTAGGCTCTTGCATAACCATTGCTTTAAATCCTTTCAGAACAACATTCTCTTCTTTTAATTTGCTCCATTGCATTTTTAAATCGTGTATTTCTCTCTGTAGTAATTCTATTAAATCCATAATTGACTTGTACCTTAAACTACCTTATACGTCAAGATATGGGAGTTCCTAAAAGATTAACAGAAATGCAAAAACGCTTCGCTGAATACATAGTATTCAATGAAGGCAAGACTACAGGTATGGAAGCAGCTATTGCCGCAGGCTATAGCAAAGATAGAGCTAGAGTCGAAGCCTCAGAACTACAGAATCCAAGACACTCTCCACTCGTTGTTAAATACATCGGTGAATTGAGAGAAGAAAACCAAAAGAAATATGAAATTACATTCGAGAGACATATAGCAGAGCTCGCTAAGTTACGAGAGCTAGCTATTAAACGAGGAAGTTTTTCATCAGCTGTGAATGCTGAAGTGAGTCGAGGCAAAGCTGCCGGACTTTACATAGAACAAAAGATTATTAAAACTGGTAAGTTAGAAGACATGACCGAACAAGAATTAGAAACGAGAATGAAGCAAATCATTGCTGATTATGCTCCTATACTTGATGCCAAACCTATCTCAGAGATAAAAGCGGAGCTGAAATCATTACCCAAAATAAAAGGGAAAGAATTAAGACCACTAAAAAAAGTTGCATCCATTCCGATTCCGGCCACATCTAATAAAGATTCCTAAAGATTTTTATTTTCTTTTCTTCTTTGTTTTTTTCTTCTTTTTATTTTTTTTCTTTGCTGTTTTCTTTTTAGCCATAATTTTCTCCTTTAATCTGTTGTACTCTTCTTCACTAATGTCGTCAATACCGAACTCCGCTTCATCCATTACTTCAACCGAGTCATCTTCTTCACGCAGGCTAAAGGAATCATTGTTCTATCTCCGAACGTGAGAGTACCATCATCATCTTTATCATACGAAGCAAACATCTTAATTGCGTACCTATCTTTATTATAAAGCCAGCCCTCATTAACAGGGGAAGCTAATTTCATTTTATTAAATTCTTTTTCTTCAGCCCACCCGGAATCAGAGAGTATATCAATCCACTCAACTCTATACTTGTGATAAGGAATATCACTTGGTTGTGTTGCGTCTACGATTTGTTTTTTTCTTCTTGGTCTTCTTCTTTTTCTTTTCATCATTAAACATTCCAGGATTGTGAATACGATTAAACGTATCCATCCAGTTCTCGTTCGAGATCTGTGCCTTCTTCATTCCCATATTGCATAACCCAGTATAGGGATATCAGAAGTTTTACAGATTTCAAAATACTTTCCTCGTGCGCGTGTAGAATAAAAGTAATAAAAGTAAGTAAAAAGTAAGTACTATTATTGTTATATACCAACATTAATAGATCATTCCTTACTAATCTACCTTTTTATGAAGTGTTTTATAAATTGATTGTTATAAAACTTCTCATATCCCTATACGGGCTACTGATCCTTCTCAAATTGGCGTAAAAGCTCAGTATTGTTGATATTAGCTTGTTCTTTCTCATCGTGTTGCAACTCATAGTATTGGCTGAGTCTATCCAGAAACTTATGGCGCCATTCACGCATTTCAACGTCTTGAAACCTGAATTCTTGCAAATATAGGTCAGGAGTACAGACCATTATCACTCCTTGTCTAATGTTAGAGCCATAAATAAAGTCATGGGCCATGGCATATGCAGCAATTTGAAGGCAATAATCATTCACCCACTCTTGCTTCTTTGGGCGATTTGACTGTTTAAAATCCACAATGGTTTCCATATCATTGTGCATACAAACTAGATCTGTTGAACCTGCGTAGAGTCCTGTGTAATGTACTGTAACTTCTGATCCGTAATATTCTGAAACCGGAGTTAGTGCTTCATTAATAATTTTGTTAGCCATCGCTTTAGCTTCGATACCAATCTCCGTAAGGTCGTCATACCCGGTCCCTTTGATGTGGTTCTCCAGGAACTTATGCATGGCAGTGCCCCGTTTACTAGATAGGTTGAATATTCTCTCCGCTTCTTCATGTCCGACTTTTTTTCTCCAGCGGTTTAAATACGTCTGATCTTTTGTTTTTGCAAGTATTGTTGTGACTGAAGGTAGACGCATACCACTGACATCGTAGATCCGCGATCCGCGGTCGGTTATGCTTGTTCCTCCTATATATTTGTACTTGGCGTTATGCTTCATAGGGTTAATAACATCCATATTGAAACACCGATCATGGAGCTAAGCGCCATGAAAATAATGAAAAAAATTTTATCTCTTGGATCCATCGGGTTTCTGGTTAGGGTAGTCTTTATAATATTTATCAGGAAAAAAACGTTTATCAATCTCGGCTAAGTCATCGAATCGACCCTCTTGTTTTTTCTTTTTGATCATGAGAAGCGGACTGAATAGCTTCATGAATAAGCGATGTTGACCCGAAGGGACGGTTAATTTATATCGTTGTTTCTGTAGATCTCCATTTTTTTTAAATAATCGACTCATGTCTTTACGGATAGTAAGTTTAAAAATAAAAGGCCAGCTCTCTAAAATTTTTTTAATTTTTCGGAGAGGACGTAGATTGGTATTGGTAAATTGGATCCATTGATTCAAGCTACTATAGATTCGAAGACCTTTCTTTTTCGATTGATATTTTGAATAAGAGGGCTTGATGCCTACTGATCCTTCGGTATCAAAGAGTCCAGCCACCATATGCATGTGCGTTGAGATGGATCCTGGATCCTTTCTAAAATCCATCGGGATTTTAGGAGGATGATAATTAGGTTCTTTTCGGTTAATGAGTTTGAGCGCTATATGTTTTTTTTCAATCATATAAGGACAAATCTTTTTAGCAAAGTGATGAGCTCGTTTTCCAGTTAAAGAAACACGATACATATTCTTCCAGTTCGGTTCTGTCGGAAACGAAACATAGGAAAGACTCACTCCGTAAAGATCCGCTAGGTATTGAATAGGTTCGCGTGAAGTTAAAGCAATTTCAACACAGTGGTTTCGCGCCCAGGAAATTGTTCCATCACCGTCAGTGGCAATGGCCCAGTATCCGCAACGCGGGGGCGTGAGCTGTTCATCTACATAGGTCCAGAATTCTTCGGGAAATTGATCAGTTTTATAACCATGTTCTTTAAACCAATCAGGTTGAATGATACGTTGTTTACGGGGTGCTTCCTTATAATAATAAGAAAAAGATCCGTCTTTATTTTTTCGATAAGCCATTAGATATTATAAAACGTATAACGTAACGTTATTTCCTCTCCTTTTTTAATATCGTCGGTGGTAATGAGATTCCATTTTTTATAGTCAAATTTTGAATTAGGGTTGTCATGATTCGTCATCAAGAGTTCTGCCTTGATACAGTTGGGGGTATTGGAATGATTAATGAATCCTCCCAGAGGGGTTCTAAAAATGGTACCATTAAATTTGAGATGAGTCATACCCAAGTTCGTTGCCTGCTTAATGTCTTGATCGGCAAAGAGTCCTAAGTCATGAATACCTGAGGGTTTGATTGTTAAAGATTCAGGTAAGGGTTTATACATCAATGTATCCTCGGAGGTAGGTAAGGGGGGACGTCCTGTTCGCTGATAAATTGCATCATGCGTGCGTATTCGTCCGGCGCTAGGACCGTTTTATACATACGACAGGCAATCGCCATATACGTTCCCGCCACCATCTGGTGCGGATACTTTTCGCAGAACTTCATCGCTGTATCAAACAGTCGTTCGAATATTTCCTGAAGATCCTGCTCTTCTGTTTCTTCGTTTGTCGGTTTCTTTGTCATTTATTAATTTTTGTATGTACCATTCATGTCGTGCAATCTTAACCTTCGGTCGTGCATTGTATTTCTTTTGATACGCTTGCATCTTCTTCTTGACTGCAGGTCGTTGATAATATTTTTTATAATAATCATTTCCTTTCAAACTATAATAATATGCTTTACGTCTGGCAATAACTTCCGGTCGTCTTGCATACTCGCGTGCGTAAGCACGCTTGTGTTCTTTATTCTTTTCCTTTGAATAATACTTCGTATTTGCTTTTCTTCTGTTTTCTAAGTTCGTCATAAACGTGTTTCTTTATACTTTTTTCTGAATGCATAATGGTTAACACATCCATACCGTTATAAACTTTGGCATAAGTATTCTGACTTATAGCCAAAGAACTTCCACTTGCTAAGAGCGCAAACTCTGAGCAACTAGTTGTGAGGACAAGCGTTGTCCCGATGAGTATTAAACGGTACCACTTTGGTTTGATCATAAGTTATCTCTCCTTGTGAATCACACATTTTACAGTCTAGGACTCTACTATATCCTAGATTCCAATTCCATAGCTTAATTATGGTCTGTTTGAAATGAATAAAACCATTTCCTCTACAATGACTGCAGATCGACTTTTCTAGCTTCATTAACTCTTTTCCTTTCTAATGGTTCTGCTCTTAAATCGTGTAAGTATTTTTCTCTTTTAGTTATTTCTTTAATAAGTTTATCGTAAACATATTTAGGATTTCTTCCTGCGTACTCGCATACATCTCTAAAATCTTTACTATAATTTTTAAACCAAGCGATCGCTCGCTCAGCTTCGAAGTAATCAATACTTCCGAAGGCATCATGAACAGCGCGTGCTAACACCGCAATCCACATTTCTTGTTCGGGCTCTTTATTTCTTTCGATGGCTAACCAAGTGGGCTGTCCTGTATAGCCGCTGAAACTATTTGTTGCTCGGCCCATTATTTATTTTCTTTTTTATCTTTTTTTATTTTTCCATTAAGCAATTGCATTTCTTGTTCTGCAAGTGTCTCAACGGTCTTACTAATCGAAACTTTTACTCCAGGGACACGTGTAAGAGTCTTTGAAATCTTAATAAGATTTGCATAGACTTCATGTGTCAAGGAGACATTTCTATATTTAGTTATATCTGTCATCTTTATTTTCCTCTTCCTTTTCCTCTTGTTTTAAAATAGTATGGAGAGCTTCAATTTCGTCTTCTTGAGCTTTAACTTTCGCTTTCAATTTTACGTTTTCTCTGCTAATAAATTTAACTAGCTGAGCTAATTTCTCACTTTCCATAAACCATAATATAGGATTTTAAATAGAAATTGTCAATGAAATACGTCTTAATACTATGGGTGTGCTCATTTGTTAATAACAATGGCTGTATGACTCCCATCAAATCACCAAAGCTTTATGACTCTTGGTATGAGTGCTCTATTGCAGCTCACCAAGAATCCCAGAGTATTTTACAAAAAATGGGATATGCCACCGTGAATAGATTTCAAGTGGGTACTAAATATAGTTGTAAGGTGACTGAAACAATTTGACAATAAGGCAACATTGTGGTAAGGAAAATAAATTCTCACCTTTTGTCCCGTTTTCCGAATTTCTTCGTAGAGAACGGGCTGTTAATTACAAATATAACCAATCATGAGTCGACCATCCGGCGTATAGTTGCCTTGATCGGATTTAGCTCCGCGGTACACGGTGTTTACTTCACGCCACGCTTTAGCTATTTCCCCGCAGTTTGGTTCGTTTGTTTTTAGCTCGATTCTTTCGACTCCGCTTGTGCTTAGCAAGAGTATAACGACGATGTATTTCATACTGGTCTACCGCAGCTTTGATGGCTCGTTTAATTTCTTTTTCGTTCGTGAATAAGTTTCCCATCACTCAACGCTTTCACCTGGATGTGTCCTTTTTTATTAAAGTAAGTACACCATCCACTGAATTTAGGATACTTGAGAAGTACTTTTTTTAATAATTTTTTCCAGCTCATCTCCTTCATCAGTTCAGATTCACCACCTTCTTTAGTTACTGTATATTCGTATCTCATTGTTTCCTCGCAAATCTAAGAAAACCATTGATGTCTCTTCTCATGGCCATACATATACCAGCCAACATATTTCCTTTTATGTTTTTAAAAGCCTTGTCATTCTTTATTTGATGATCCAAGTCTAACATAAAAGTATGGAACTTAATTCCATATTTGTTGATTGCTTCTTGAACTTTATCTTTCTTTTTCATGTTTACCTCTTCTTTCTACGGTATAAATAGGTTAATGTAGGATATATGTCAAGGGCTAGTAAAAATTATTTCCCCTGGCCTCTAGAAGGCTTGCGTCTATTACGTTTATTGGGTCTTTTAGAGTGTCTTCCGGGACGTTTGCGTTGTTGCTTTTTTTTATAAACGTACCCGTAAGCTCTAGGCTTTCGGCTCATCACCTAAGGCTGACTGATCGTCAACTGGTAGGTAGGCAATACGCCCGTTAATATATTGTTTGGTGATTTCTCTACAATTTGAACATCTAAAATAACCGAGTCTTGTGCTCATCATTTGAGCTATGGATTCACAGTAAGGACATCGACCCCATTCAACCTGGACTCGAACGTCAAACATTTCCTTACCAATCTCCGAGATTAAACCATTGAGTCTGTCTCTTCGAGTTTTTCTCTTTACGCGTGTAGGCTTTTTTGTTTCTAAAGGTTTGGGGCTTGAAGTACCGAAGTACTTTTGCCACAGGGTTTTTAGTTTTTCTATGCTCATTAGTATTTCGATTCCGCGTCATAACTATCGCTTGTATATCCATGTTCAATTACACGTAGGATTCTTGTGCGAGCGGCGGTTTGTCCTTCCGCTTTTATGTATTCGACTTCGGCTTTAACATTCTTGCCGCATTTAAATTGGACGCGCTCGGGCTGAATATTTCTCTCGGCCTCACGTTTTGCGCGAAGGCAGTCAGCCATTGAGCTTTTGTATGTGTGCTCGACCAGTTCCCCTTCGAGAAACATGCAAAGCGCTACGCATATAACTATAGCAGTTTCAGTCATTAAGATTTATCCTCTAATATTTTTAATATCTTTTTGCCACCCATATATATTTCAGTTTTAACTTTAAGTTTTTTACAACTAAAAATTACGCTCTCGGGATTTACTTCCCTCTGAGCTATGCGACGGGATTTTAAACAGTCAGCCATCGACGATTTATAAGTGTGCTCAATAATATTTCCATTTAATACAAGTAGCAAAGCTATAGCAGTTTCGATCATCGAGTTCCATTAGCAAATTGTCTTTGCTTATCTTTTAATTTTTCTACATCACTTTGTAGTTTATTAACAGCTTTATTTAATGCTTCTATATTAACTTCATTGTGTAACATACCATCTACTCTGGTTTGAATTTTATCCATTTGTTTATATAATTCTTCGATCAACATAAATTGTTCCGAATCGGCCGGAAGCGCCCCTAGGAGACCCCGAGGCCACTTAATTCTGAACTCAGTATTTTCTACCAGATCCTTTTCAACAATTTGTAATTGAGTAGAGTGCTGATTTAATTTTTCTTGTATACCGAAAAAAGCCCAGGTCCCGATTGCGACGAGGGTAATCAAACTAGCAACCGTTTTCATCGGCATCTGAACTCGTGCTTCTTCTGATATCTTGAGAGGTTTACCCATAGACTCCACAACAACTAAATTTTTCCATAAAAAAATAATGATACACGCTGAATCCTATAATTAATCCTATGCTTATTCCAGCAAACAGCATAACATATTTTATCATTAGAAGCAGTTCATTATATGTCCAACAAAGACATAACTGACAGCTACTACCATAATGGCTCTATAACTAGCTAATAACATATTACTCCTTCTGGTTTATATCTCCCCAGATAATTTTATATTTTAATTTTCCGCCATCATCACCTTGGGTATGATCAGTGGGTTCTTCAATTTGAAGAACATGTTTTACACCATTACATCCCATCGTAAAAAGAACTAATAAACCAATAATCATAGAGGACACTAAATATTTCATCCATCTAGTCTCCTTGTTTCTTTTTTTTCTTGCGCTTCTTCTTGCCCTTAGAATCTTTAAAGTTTGATACCTCATCTTCTATCATCTCCACTTTAGTTTTAATTAAAACCATATCTTGTGAAAGAGAGAATGTACGTTGCAGTGTCCATCCTCCGAGCGCTAATAAAATAGCGAGTAAGGCCGTGATTAATTTTTCGTTCATCCTAGTTACAATTGTTTTTGTCTAAATCAATTGGCTTGTCACCATTATAAAACCATACATAAGATGAGAGTTTCGTTCCATCTTGTGTATAGGTACATTTTTTGCCTACCGAGCAGGCGCTTAATGCAAACAGTAATGCAAGCATTAAAAATAATTTATTCATCTTCTAATCTCCTTTGTAGTTTCATACCTTCTTGTAAAAGCTCTGAAACACTTTGCTCCTTTGGTGCAGGTCCAACTTGAGCATGATGTTCATACGTTAGTTGTTCTGCGTTTTCTTGGTCGTCTACGAGACAACATGTACCTGATTTTTCTTTTTCTTTGGTATGCATATTGCAAGTTTGTTTTTCTTCTATTGACATACTTCACACTCTTCTAGCTCATGTTCACAAACACTACAACTGCACAGCCCATACATATCGCCATGTTCTTTTAGGGAACAGTGACAATTACAGTTACAATGTTTACACTTTGTTGCTTCCATTTTTAGTTTCTTCAATTCCGTAAAAAAATTTGTCTGTGTCTTCCGTTCTCCAGTTGGTAGTATTTTCAACAGTCCAATCACTGGTTTGTACCTTATAGTCTGGGATTTCATCCTTTACTGTAAAAGATGGAATACTCCATATTAATCTATTATTTGGTTGTGCTGCATAATTACCATTCTCTAGAGCAAGAATGTGGGCGCACTTATGTTCGTGCGGAATTTCGGAATGATCCGTATCAACTATATTACTTTCAGGATGGGCAAAGTCAACCGTAAACAAATAGGTTCCATAATACCATTCCTTATCTTTTCCTATATATTTACCTGATTGTCCTAAAAGGATATCATAAGTGACAATACTAGGATAGTAACTAAAGCAATTCCAAAGCTCCAACTCGTCAAGTCGCATCCTAGGAACTTTTTGTACATCAAAGCTTCTTTGTATGAATGCAGAGATTGGCAAGCGGTAGAAAATAGCACCATTTTCCATAACTGCGTGAAAGAGTATAGCACGCCCTGAAATCGATGCCATGCCAAAGATAACACAGTCTTCCACTTCTCCATGGTGTTCCTTAAGATCATAGAGATATTCTCTCCTGACCTGTGCGTAGGTCGCAGGAATGTTTGCGTTTAAGTATGCCATCCAACATAAAGTCCTATTGTGCTTTAATTATTAAAGTGCTGCTATGATTAATATAACAACAACGACGCCGGCTCCAATCACAGCTTTTCTGTGATCTTTCCATAGGTGTTTTATTGTTTCCATATTTCCTCCTAATGTATATCGCCCCAATTATTACCAGATTCATAGTCTACCTTATTCGGGACTTCTAGATCAACCGTGGCTTCCATTATTTGTACTATCTGTTTAGCTTCTTTATCATCTTTTACGGAAATATCCAACTCATCATGTACCTGAATATGAGGGATAATTCCTTCATTATAAAGATCTAACATAGCTTTTTTAGTCATATCGGCCGCTGATCCTTGTATTAATTTATTGAGTGCTTTGTATGTATAAGCTCTTCTAATTCCAGGTCCGTGTTCGGCGAGGGCTTGTTCGTGAGGAAGAGCTTTATGAATCCCAAAGCTTGCAGGTTCCCATAAAGGAAACCGACATGAGCGCCCAAGTAAGGTTCTAATTTTTCCTGACTCTTGCGCACGATTCATAACCGAATCCATGAGTTGTTTAACAAAGGGAACTCTTCCATGATATTTTTTAAATAAAGAATCCGCTCTGTCTTTAGACACACCTAGTTCTGCCTGAAGCTTATTTTTTCCCATGCCATAAAATAATCCTAGATTAATTGTCTTGGCTTGTTTTCTAGGTATCTCCGCCATATCAGCTACAATCTTATGAAAGTCTGCATTGCCTTCTTTGTATGAGTCTAAAACTTCATTCACGCCATACATTTGTTGAAGGGCAGCGTAGTGAACAACGAGTCTTGGTTCTTGTTGATTGTAATCAAAGCAACCCCATTTACAATCTTTATCCGGTAGAAACAAAGAACGAATCATAGGACCCAATTCTTTATTTCGTGCAGGAATTTGCTGGAGGTTTGGATGAGCGTAAGAAAATCTTCCAGTGACTGTGCCACCATTATCAGATCTTAACTGATTAATTTCAGAATAAATTCTTCCCTTATGTGCATGTTTTAAAATAGTATCTATAAATGTAGTGTGTGCTTTATTAATTTCTCTAGCCTGGGCAATCAATTTAACGATAGGGTGAGGGTGATTTGCTAAAAAATTCTTAGTAAATGAAGGGGCATTCGTCTTTTCTGTTCGATCATAATGTATCTTCAATTTATCAAAAACTTGTGCTATACTTCTGGCCGCCCAAATTTGTACATTTACATCTGTTGCTTTATTGACTTTTTCTAAAAGCTTATTCTCTTTATCAACTAATTCTTTTTTATATTTGTGAGCTAACTCTTCATCAACTCGAACTCCTTTATGTCGCATGGCGACAAGACAAGGGAATAAATCTGTTTCTAGTTTGAAGATGGCTTCTAAGTCTTGATTCATTATTTCTTGTTTTAAATAATTCCATAACTCTAATGTTATCTCGGCATCTTTTTCTGCGTAAGATCCTACATACATTGCTGGAAGCTTATACATTTCAGCTTTAGGGTCGACTCCCCATTCTTTGGCTGTTGCATAAAGAACGTTTTCATCTTTTCCTTTACCAATATATTCTCTTGTGCAAGAATTAAGATCATATCTTCGTCTGTTTTCATCTACGAGAGCTGTGGCAATCATCGTATCAACTACTCTGCCATTAATCTCTGGAATGCCTAATGTTATAATCCAGGACATGTCGTACATTGCATTGTGAAAAATTTTAGTGGCGTTCGTTCTCATGACGTCTCTGAACCAGGACAACACTCTATCTCGATCCATGTTCCCACCGCCTTCATGAGCGATCGGGTAATAACCGGACCAACCTTCAACAGCGACAGCAATCCCTGTCACATGTCCATTGCCAGTAACAGAACCAGACCCCATTTTAATAAGGTCAGGATCTTTAGTTTCTAAATCAATAGCTATTTCTTTATATTTGGATAGGTCTGGAAATTCTTCAGGAGGAATCCATTCAGTCTGGGGAGTGAAGAGAGGCATCTGTAACATTATTTTTGAGTTGCTTTCCACTTGCGATAGCCTTCAATCCAAGTTTCTTGTGGTTCTTCCTCTTTGGAATAATCACGTTCAATAATCATTTCACAATAATGAATAGCTTTTAATAAATCTTGCTTGCCATCTTTAAATGGATGACGACAAATATATTTAATGACATTTCCCTCAGCAAACAGCATATTATTTTTGTGAACGAATTCACTTGGTTGAATCTTCATTTTTTTATAATGAGCTCCTCCAATTTGCTTTTCCCATATACTCATATCTTATATCCTTTATAATTATCTTTAGGCCTTACAATATGTAAAGTCTCTTTAGTTCTTGTTGCTCCTACATAAAATAATCTTTCTTCATCATCAGGGTTTTTATCATATCCCTTCTGGGTGTTTTCTGTAAGATCCGTTAATAAAACGACATTATCACATTCTCCTCCTTTTGCACCATGAATAGTGGATAAATTTATTCTAGGATCTTGATTTAATTTTTCTCCGTTAGCACGCATCGATCGAATATATTCAACGCGACGATAACCTGCGCTATCTAAAGCCTCATACCAAACTTTATCTGTTCTTAATCCATAATCTCTTTTTAATTGATCAATCCCATAGAATGCTTCTTTAGCCATTCCTTGAATAGCATTCTTATCTAAATTTGTAGGACTCATATATCCAAAGATATGAAATAATTTTTTATGTTCCAACAAGGATCCTTTACGCAAATTTTCCCAGTCACTTACAGCTTGATATAAATCTGCCTCATAATTTCTTTTCTTTCGACTTTTAAAATACATTCCATCAGAATATAAAACATCTTCGATCGGATTTAATTGATGGTTGGTACGTGTAAGAACTAACCATTTTCCTTCTTTTAAATTAATTTGATCAAAACTATCATACCATTTTATTTGACCTTCACGTTGAGAAGGTAACCAATTCTTATTGATTCTTTTTGAAATTCTGTTTACAATATTGGCCGCTAATTTATGAATTTGAGCAGGCACTCTAAATGATTGAATTAGTTGATTAATTTTTCCATCGAGCGCAATAAAACTATCTACATCTGCGCCGGCCCATCTAAAAATTGCTTGGTCATCATCTCCTGCAACAAATGAATCATCAGTTTTATTCCAAATATTTTTTGCCATGTCCCATTGGACTTTGGAAAGATCTTGTGCTTCATCAATAAAAGTTACATCAAATTTAGGACATTTGTCACTCTTAATAAAATTAGTAATCATGTCATGAAAATCTATAAGGTTATATTCTTTCTTATAAATTTCTAATTCCTTGGCAAGGATAATTAATTTTTCTCGTGAGACTTCTTTGGTGTGTTCTCCTAAATCATATTGTTGTTCCGGAGTAATTTGTTTGTGTTTAGCTTTGGAAATAATATTAAGTTCTTCACTATCGGCTGAGAAGAATGCATGTGCCTCATCATTGTCCCAAGCTGCTATAGATAAAGGAAGTTTTATTTTTTCTCCAAGATCTTTATAATGATGGGGCTGCATTACATTATCTTTTTTTAAACCTAATCTTCGAAAGGCTAATGAATGAAGAGTTCTGAAATAAGGAAGGTCATCTTCGGTTAGATTAAATTTTTTAATGGCTCTGTCCCTTGCTTCGTATGCAGCTTTTTGTGTGAAAGCAAAGTAACCAATTTTATCTGGATCTGTTTCTTTTAAGTAATCTTCTACTTTAGTTAATAAAGTTTCTGTTTTACCTGTGCCTGGTGGTCCTAATACTATTGTTTTCATTAATAAGGATCCTTTGGTTTATAACCGGGAGATTTAAAATTATTTTTTTTAGCTTCGAATTTTTTAACGTACATGACTTTAATACTTTTTCCACTAGCATCTAAAACTTTTATTTTAGCATCAAACCATTCTTTCATCCACGCAGAAGTTTTTTGATAATCATGGGCCCATCGTCTTCTTTGTAAATGGTCATAAAAGAAATGTCGAAATTTAAAATAATGATATCCTTCATCACTCCACACATTTCCTCTTTCAATATCTTCTTTACGTTTTGTTTGTCTTCGATCACTACAGTAATCTTCTAAATGTTCTAATAATTGGTCTTCTGTTTTCATTCCTTCAGGTGCTTCAACAATTTCTCTGCTAGCTAAAAGATTATTAATGAGTCCTTTCCAATCTTTAGTTTTTAAAGTTGGAGGAAGCATTCCGACCCCTGCTATGCAGGCTTCTTCAAATAAAGATTGTTGCCTTAAATGTTTTGCACTATCGAGTCTTAATCGCTTGCCATCAACATTTAAATAATAATAAGGATGTTCTAATTGAATTTCTTGAAGGTCACTTAATTCTGGAAAGGTTGGAGAATTACCTATGCCATGTTTTCTAGTTCTGCATAAAGTTTTATCACAATGGCTACACATGGGCTCATCTTTACATTTATATCCCCAATCTTTTTTCTCGTGTTGTTTTTTAATAATATCTATTTCAGCTTGATCAAGTTCTCCTACCATATAGTTCTCATGAAACCAGGAAATTTTTTCTTTCCAATTCTTCCATTTCTTTTTGGCAAACACTGCAAAATGAAACAGGGCGGCATTGCGTCCCCCTTCCATAATTCTTTCAGCCGCCAATGTCTCAATACATGGAGGGCCATCAGAAAATTCTGACTTCGGTCGTTCCACTTTTATAAGTCTAATGTTCGTTGAAGATTCCCTTACCAGACCATAAAACTCTTCTAACGTGGCTGCTTTACCTTCTTCTGTAAAAGCATATCGTGTAGTTTTGTCTCCTTGAAAATAAGGAAGATTTAAAAAATTACCCGTGTCTTCTTCAGATTTTA
>VTLG01006482.1_pt1 | contig 14143 bp, 24 predicted proteins | sample 4694571 | NCBI WGS metagenome assembly VTLG01 (sample SAMN12604809, study PRJNA352737) | marine metagenome | biome: ENVO:00000447; feature: ENVO:00000209|ENVO:00000569|ENVO:01000036; material: ENVO:00002151; isolation source: viral sequences binned using virsorter ...
GATAAACAAGCCACCCATAACCTGCTCTATCCATATTTTTTAAAATGATTAGTTTTGGCACTGCACCAAGACCGTGTCCAACAGTAGCACCTGCTGTAACATTTCCAACATATTTTACTATTGAAAATCCTGCATCTGTGTTTGCTTGTACTGTACTTGTAATACTCCCCACTCCATTACTACTTGTAGTTCCTCCGTTAGCTTTCCAACACCAAGCGACATAGGTATTTCCTGAAGCATTTCTTAAAGCATTATCATTCCCTATTGTGAATCCATCACTATCTAAAGTTATTTGCCCTGATGCTTCTGCTGAGGTTTCATTTGATTGTAAAACTAAATTATTGCCTCTTGTAGAATCTGTTAAAGAATGTGATTGTGCTGAACCTCTATTTTTAATCCAAACAAAGTCAGGTTTAAATCCTACCCCTGTAATAGAATTACTGCTACCTGTTCCAGTATAAGTAATTACCTTAAAGTTTTCGCTTGGAGTTAATCCACCTGCTGCTGCAGATTTTAATAATTTATCGCCTATACTCATTAGTCAATATTTGGGAAATCATATTGCATTACTTTCTTTTTAGTTGTAAGTGCATTGATTTCTGATTCAACTGTATCAGCTTGGTTTCTTAATTCAGCTCTTTCATCTGTAATAATGCTTGGAACATCATCACCATTATCCATATTTCTGATTATATACCAATCTGTTTTCTGTAATTCGCTATTAACTATTGATTTGAAATGATTAATTCTTCTTGTTTTTAATTCGCTAACAGTTTCTGACCAAGTTTTATCCTCTGCATCTTTTCTAAATACTGTATTTACCTCATCCCAATATACCTCACCTAAATTATGTATTCTCTGATCATAATTTTCATCTATGATAAGGTCAAAACAACCTGCATCTTTTAATGCTTGATTTGACATAGCAGGAGCATTTAAATAACTACCTGTTGAAGTTTTTAGTACATTCGGTACTGAATTGTAAACTGTTATTATTCCATTTATATTTACTGCTTTCATATTAACTTGCTATTTGTGAAATTGTGTACCAAGCCTCTGTTGTTGATATAAATTTCAGTTGAATTAAATTTTTAACTGCTGCATCATTATATGTTCCTGATATTAGATTAAATGTTCCTGCTGAACCACCTACATTGAACACAATAGTATTATTACCACCACTTCCTGTTACCATTAAAGTTTTGGTCATTCCAAGTGTAACATTAGTAAAATTAACAGTCATTGTTGAATGACCTGAAGTCCAAGTCCATACATCATAAGCATTACAATCTAAAGTCATTGCTGCTGCACTTGATATTGCGTATGCTGCTGTAAATTCATCTGCTAATTTATCTGCAGTTACTACATCATTTGCAATAGTTAAAGCAGTTGTTCCTGTAACATCACCTGTATGAGTATCAAGATTAATTGTTACTGCACCACTTGTTCCACCACCTGATAGACCTGTTCCTGCAGTTACACCTGTAATATCTCCTGTTGTTGCTGCTACCCAAGAAAATGAACCATCCCCATCACTTGATAATAACTCACCTGCTGATCCATTACCTGCAACATTAAGTAATCCTGCAGTTACAACATTACTATCAGATGTTCCTATTAATGTTCCATTTGTAGTTGAAACAATTACACCTGCATTTGTAAGTGTAAGTCCAAGTGCATTTCCTGCACCATCTGTAAGTGCTTGTGCTGAACTATCTATTGCACCATTATCACCAACTTTTAGTAGTGATGAATATGTATCTTTTATTTTATTACCTGTTAAACTTGCCATATCTTATTTTTTTTATTGTGCTTGATCCCAATCTGTTGCTTCTGCTTCCCATAAACTATTATACTCATTCCAATATTTCTCAATATGAGATTTTATCTTTACTGCTACACTTGATAAAGTATTAAATAATCCTATCATTGTAAATAAGCTATTATTTTACCACTATCAACTGTAATTGCAGTTAAATCTCCATACATTATAAATCCTGCTTCTAATTCTAAATTAGTAACTGTTGTATCTCCTGCACTTGCAGAAGAAGTAAAATCTACTTGTGCATCTGCCACAACTTGAATAGCAAGAAATTTCTCACCACCTGCAGATGTTTCACCTGAACCTAAAATTCTTAAACCTTTATGCCCAAAAGCAGCACTTTGAAAATCCCCTGAATAATATAAATCTGTCGCCATAATATTGAATATTTAATACAAAAATAATAAATTAATATTTAATGCTTTCTACCTTGCCCACGATACTTTTTCTTATAAGCATTTTGACCTTTACTTGCATTTTTACTATGCCTACCAGGTCGCTTTTTTCTCTTTGGTGGTATATATATATAGACCTTTGGTCTTTTTACCTTTCGCTTTCTACTCGGCACTATTTACTAATCGTTTTAAACTTCTCTGCACCCCTCGAACCAAAGTAAGCTACATAAACTGTAATTAATAAACTTTTTAATAAATCAATCCAACCACTATCAACTGAAAATTCTATTCCTGTTGAATCAATAAAAATTAGTAATACCATAGATACTGTTAGAAATATAAGTGCCATCGGTCTTGTGTTTTTCGACATCCACGAATCACTTTTCATATCTGAATCCCACCTTTTTGAAACTTCTTGCATTTCAATAGTATCTTGATTTAAAAGTGCTAATGCCTTTTCTTTATCTTCTGCAGGAAGTTGTGGATCTTTCTTAATAAGATTTTTTACTAACCCCATTACACCTTTATCAGGAAGTACATCACCTAAATTATCTATTATACCTGTTCCTGCACCAAGTAAAAATTTACCTACTGCAGTATCTTTAAGTTTCTTTTTTGGCTTACTCATCTGAATCGGTTTTACAATCAGTTTCACAATTATCATCACAAATACATAAATCAAAATATTGATATGTAGTGTAACCTTTACCTGCTTTTCTTGTAGCTTGGTAAACTAATTTTCTATTATTGCCTTTTCTGTAAGAAATATGAATCCAATCAGGATTTTCATTATCTCCGTGTTCCCAAATTAGCTTGTCAAATTCAAACTCTGATTTTATAATACAAAACAACTCTTTATTAGTCATTCCTTTTGTAGCATCTAAATCAATCGCTTGACCTTTAATGTGTTGCGAAGTTGTCGCAGATCCTGAAATCGCTTGATTTAATTCTTGACACCTAAAGAAACTATTTATTCTAATTGGTTGACCAACTCTTTCTCTTAATGGTTCAAATAATTCTTCTGCTAATGTTTTCATATTAGATAACTGCTCATCATCTGGAATATTATCAATATCAAGTTTTTTAGCAGTAGCTGAACCTGTAGCTTCTTTCCAACTTATATGCTTACTGAATTTATCTTTTTTTGCCATAACTTATTAATTTTGTTGAACTCTATTTGATATATCTATCAATGCTTTAAAATATGTTTTTTCCTCATCTTCTTCTTCACTATAACTAACACCATTTAATACACTTGTATATACATTGAAATTTTGACTTGTTAGATCAAAGAAATCAGTTGTTGATGTTTTTATTAATCCAAGAATCGTATTTACTATTGAATTACATTGTAATTCCCCACCACTATCTGCAAAGAAAGATGTAACTACTTCAATTCTTGTAATACACTCGTAAATAAAATCTGTTTGATTAGGTGTTACACCTGCAGTTTCTACAGAGTAAACTATAATATATGGCTCATCTTGTGTTGATGGCACTCTATTATAAACAGGTACATTTGATCCACTATAACTAACATTTCCATTTAGAAGTGTATATATTTTTTGTCTTATATAATGTATTGGTTCTTTCATCTTAAAGCTCTATTTATTGCATTGTTTAAATCTGACATTAACCTTACTAAACCCATTTTAACTTTAGGAAAGAAAAAATGAACACCCTTTCTTGCAGGTATATTAACTTCTTTACCAAAAAAACTTTTTCCATCTGTTAATACTTTAGCTTTTTTAACTCTAACTGTATATGCCTTTGTGCCATATTCTACTGCTGCTGAATATTCTGCTTGTGATATTATTGCCTTTTGAAATCTATCATAAATAACATTTCTTCTTAAATTTCCTGTATCAACAGGAATCGGTGGTTTTTTAATATCTCTTACAATATTTAGACCTGCTCTATCTAAAAGTGTATAAGCACTACCATTAGTTTTTGTAATAGCATCTAATTCTGCCATTTTTCGTTCTAATTTTCGTAGATCAGATTGATTAACTTTTATACTCATTACTCCCTTTTAGTTGCTTCTATTGTTGTGTAATATTTATAATTACTATCAAACATTTTATTTATCTGGAAAAAACCAGTTGTATTTTCAATTTGTAATAAGTCAGTTATATTTAAAGTATCAGCAGTTTTTTTTCTTATTATAACCTCTACTTTTAAGTTTCTATCTTTTTTACCATTTTTACTTGTAATATCTCCATTTATATAATCAACTTTTGCCCATATAGTAGATTGTGTAGCTACTGTATCTGTAAATCCACCGAATCCATCAGCAGATTTAGTTTGCCTTTTTATCAACACTCTTTTATTTAATTTTCCTGCATTCATTATATATTTTATATAAATGGTGTTTTATGAGAACTTAATATTGTTTTGACCTCTATTGGTAAATCACTTACAGTAGCACCTACAACAAAATCAGATCTATTATCATATAGTGTTGATATTAATTGCAAGTTTGCAGCATATAACAAACTATCACTCATTCCTGCTGTTGTGTAATTAACAATCACTTCTTCTGATGGTAAGTCGCCAAGTTCTATAATTGTATCATCAAGACCGTATGTTGTATAATCAGTTGTTACAGTTCCATCAACTGTTATAGATTGAATTGAAGCTATTGGCGAAAAAGGTAATACAAATCTTTCATCTACAGTCGATAAATACAATGATCTTGTTTTTGCTACTATATCTTTACTTATATAGTTCTCAATTATAATTCTTGCCTCTGTTACTATTTGACCTATTAGTGTATCATCAGCAGTTGTGTCAACTCTCATATAATCTTTTGCATTAGATGTTGTAACAATCTCACTACCTGTTGTAGAATTGATTTTTATTTGTGTATGAAACCTATTTAATGGATTACTATAATATGTCATAATTTTAAATCTTTTGTTTCTCGCTTATATGCTTGTTTTAATTCTTTAGTTTCTTTTTTTCTTTTATCTTCTTTTAAATGTTTCATTTCAGCTCTATCTGAAATTTCTTGAATAGCATCTTTAAAAAACTTTATTATTCGTATTAACATATAACAAAAATACAAAAAAAAAGCACCATAAAATTTACAGTGCTTTTGGTTGAAAAGAATAAAGAAAGAAAAAACTATTTGAAGTCAAAGTTATTAAAAAATTTTGAATTTGAATTATCCATACTCACCCTAATACTTTGTTGACCAACATTTTTGAAAATAAAGAATCCTTTATATAGATCTACCCATACTGCAAAATAATCAACATCACCTGGTGAATAGACAATATGCCAATTTGCTTGTACTGTACTGCGATTCTTTTCTTTTGCTTTTCCTGTGGACTTTATTTGAACTCTATATATGTCTTTTCCTGTATCTGCAAGACAATCATAAACACAAGCATCTAATATGGGAAAGGAAACTATAATGCCTCTTTTTAAGCACTCTACACCGAATGAATATTCGGCAACACAACCTCGTGTATTTACATCCACGATTGTAAAGTTAAAAAAAAGTGGCTAAACTTAATTAACCACTTTCAAACTAACTAATCACTATGAAAAACACAATTACACTAAAAGTGTAAATATCTTAAATATTTTGCTCTAATTCATCTATCTCATAAACCTTTTTCATAATTTCATAATAGTTATCAGAATTTATTTTTTCTTTTTTATTTATCAATTTAGCATTTATAAGTTTTAAAATACTTGTTACAAGTGATGTTGGCTTGTATCTTTTAAATTCAATATTTTCTTCAGGTTTTTCCATTATGCTATTAAATAAATAAATGCCCAAAATAAATCTGTAAACATTTGTGCAATACCATCTGCATAGTAAAATAAAAAGTTAATTATCATAATTAACCAAAATGTACCTAATCCTAATCCCCAACATATATACTTGACAATTCTTCTTGTATATTCATAATCAGTATTCATATTGAGGTCTCGTTTTGTTGCTTTATATACTACTTTCATTAGTGAGTTATTATACAAATTAATGTGTGTATTGAAAAATAAATTGCTGCAAACCAAATAATTGGCATTTGCAATTTTTCTATGATTCTTATTATTTTTTCCATTTTTTAATTGTTTTTAAAGTTAACACCCAAACCCTCGCACTACAGCTAATAAGCCAGATCTTTGATATTGAGAGTTTAGGTATAACTATTTTCATTAGACAAAAGTAATTAAATAATTGATAAAAACAAAAAATTCTTTAAAAAAGATAATTTATTTAATATTTATTACTATATTAGGGTATTATGTTAGATCAAAATAAAAAAAGAAAATTCGCATTATTCAGAAATGAGAGTTGGACTTCTTTTACAGCTTGGTGGTTTACAGGTTATGGAACTAAGCAACAAATACACTCAAAGAAGTTTGATAATCATAAAGAAGCTGAACAGTGGATAGAGGATAATAAATAAAAAAAGGGGCATAAAGCCCCTTTAATTATATATACTCTAAATCTTATGATTATAGAGCTGCTATTACTGTAGCGAAATCTCCTCTACAAAAAGCATTTGGTAAATAAGTAGTGAAAGCAATTCTTTCTTGAACTCTAACTGTGATAAAGTTCTTTTGAACATTATCAGAATCTTGGTCAAAAAATTCAACACTTACATTTTCTCTTACCCATAGTTGAGCACCTTGCGAGAAGTTACCAACTATAAACTCACCTTGTGCCATAGAAGTATTAATCATTACAGGAATACCCATAAATGTTGGCTGAAGTCCTTGATAAACTTGGTCTTTTAGATATCTGTTGTCAGAATCTTTAAGAGCAAGGATTTTGTGGAAATCAGTAGGATGTAGAAGTATGTAATCACATCTGTAGTTTTGTTTTGCAACTTGGTTTACAGCAGTAATTAATACATCAAACTCTTGCGGTGTAGCGAAATCAGCAGCACCAAAACCTGATGCACCAGTACTCCAAATAGTACCTGTATTTCTCAAACCGTGTAAATTAGGTGCAGCACCATTTCCTCCAAGTAACTGGTCATCTTCTACTGTTAAAAGTTTAGCAGGAACTCTTGCAGAAATATAAGAACTTAATTGTTCTGTATCTTCAAGCATTTGTCTTGATAATCTTAAATAAGTACCGATTGTTTCAACATTAGCTGTTGAAGCAGTTAAGTTAAAGTCAGTTTGCCCTAATGCACTACCCTCTGAAGTTGCAGCAGCACCCTCTGTGTAAGCTGATTCTGTTACATATCTAATAAGATCAGAATTAGTTGTTCCAATAGGAAGCATCTGTCTTATATGAACAGGAGTAGTAGGATCATATTTAATACCTGGAGCTCTTGTAGCAGCGATAACTTCGCCAGTATAGTCAGCACCAGTTGTCATATCGGCTTTAATTTCGAAAGCTGCTGCTCTTGAATTACCTTTTTTAAGGTTGTCAATAGCACCACCATCAATCGCTGTTTTTAAAGCTGATTTAAAAGTAGCAGGTGCAGTAGCTTTTGCTTCAAGTTTTTTACTTGAAACTTCAATACTATCTAATCTCTTTTGCACTTCTTCGTGCTTTGTTGAGATTTGTTCAGTTAAGTTGTCTATTTCACCTTTTAGTGATTCAGAAACTTCACCTTTAGCATTATCTTTAGCCGACACCATTGCTTTTTCGATTTTAGAATCAACCAAATCTCCGAGTTGGTCTAATTCCTTTTTCGTTTCATCTGTCATAATTTCTATGATTTTAATTTATTAAACAAATATTTATATATCTCGCTATTATCTGCTTTAATTGTAGTCGGCTCTGTAACTTCCATATCAGTTGGCAAAGTGGCTTTATCATTAAAAATTGATTTTAGCTTTATAAGTTCTGCCTCAATGGCATAACCTAAATTGTCAGATATGCTGCCCTTGCGAATTAACTTCACAAGATTATCATATCTACCCAATACTTTTTCCTTATCAAAATTCCCTTTTACATCAAGTATCATTGCTTCATCATTTGCAGCTAAAGTAACTGCAGATATTTCATACAATTTTACCTCTGTAAGTTTTCTATAACAATTTTCCATTCCATCAGGGCAACCCTCTTTTTGCATTGGTAATATACCAACACTATTTTCAGTTATTACTCCTGCTTTCATAAGTTCTAATACATCTTTACCAAGTTGAGTTTTAGGAATCTCTGCTTCAAACATTAATCCTTTTTCATCTTCATAAAGATTAACCATTTTTCCTAATGGCTTATCCATTTGATGTTGGTATAGATATTTTACTCTATTACCATTTTCAGATATTGTTTTAGTATAAGCACCTTTTGTGATTATATCGCCATCTGAATCAATGTTGCCAAAAATTGAACCATAACCCTTTACGATTCCTGTCTTATCATCTATGTCCTGAAGTTCCCCTATCGGACTTGATTTATATATTATATTATTTTCCATAATGCAAAGTTATTAATTTTCACTTAATTATTTTCTGGTGTATCTTCATCTAAAATTTCTGCGACTGCGATACCTGCAGCTACAGTTTCAATAATTCTTCCTGAACTTACATTTTGTTCAACCTCTATTGGAAATGGTGCTGTAGTACAACGACAGTTGATTACATTCCAAGCAGAACCTGATGGATCACCAGGTCTTTCTAACTTTTGTCCACCTACAATAAAGTTTTCTTCCATCTTAACAATTTGTCCATCTGCCTCAATATGCTCTAATCTTGTTCTGTTATCTCTTGTTGCTATCCATTCTTTTTGTAAATTATCTTTTCCAAAAATATCAATAGCACTTTGATTGGTTGCATAATTAGCAGCATTTACACTTTCTGTTCTAATAATTCTTTTAGCATTTACAATGCTTATATGTTTAAACTTTTTTCTTAACACTCTTTGAGCTTGTCTTTCATTCATTACTTGAAACTCTGGATTAGCCATATATTTATTAAGTGTTTTTATTAATTCCTTTTTCCTATTGCCACTTACACTAACAATTCTTTCTCCTGCAGTTGTTTTTCCAATAAATGCAAATTTATTTGCCCATACATCAAAAAGAATTTCAAATTGGTGTCCATCTTGCTTTCTTATATACTTTTCATAATTTTTTAAATACCATTTAGCCATTCGTAGTCCAATATCTTTATAAAGACCTATATATAAATTTTCAAACTGATCTAAAGTATAATAAGCATCTACATTTTGAATATTCTTATTATTAGCTAAAAACTCATCAATTATCTTATTAGCTTCTCCATTTAGATAATCAAACCATATCTTATCTTGTTTTTTCTCGCCAACCTCTAATTGCTTTAACCAATTCTTATGAAAATTTGCTTTTATTTTTTTAATGTCCATAAAAGAATAATTAAATTATATTGACCAGTCTTTTTTCTTTCCTGTTCTTCTTAACCATTCTTCGTGAGTTTTAAATGGCATATAATAAACCTCACCTTGATACCTGTGAATATGATGACCAGATCCGCCAAGTTCTTTTGCTCTATCTTCAGCTTCCCTGATAGTTGTGTATTTATCAGGACCTACTTCAGTAGCTGCTCTTTTTTCTTCTACTTCTTCTTTCTTATCATCTTTTATATCATTTAGTTTTACATCATAAAGTTCACTAAAGTTTGTTTCTAAACTTTTAAAGTCATCTTCAATAATATCATCTTCTAATGGCATTAGATTGGCAGGAATATAAAAATCGTTTAACTTTTCATTATCAGCATCAATACTATATGACATTGCCTGTCTTTTTTCATTTGGTGTTAGCCACCAAGCACTATTCATCTGATTTACCACTTTATCCATTTCTTCTTGTAATTCTGAAATATTAGTGTAATCAAAATCTATATATATTTTTTCGCCATAAGCAGGTGCTAACCATCTATTAAGCTCATCACGAACTTTATTAAGTTCTGGAATAATAGCATTTTGGTATAAACTCTTTTTAGCTTCTATTACATTATTATAAGTTGATGATTCTGTATTGTTAAGTAAAACAACAGGAACTGAATAAATATTACATAAATCTTTAATTGAAGCATTATACTGCTCAATAAGTGAAAGATCAGCTGCAGTCATTCCAAAATTAACCCAAGATAATTTTTTAGGAGTAATAACAATATCTCCTGCATTTTTAGATCCTGAATAATTATTTCTAAACTTCTCTTTTAATGCTTGTGCTTGAACTTCGTTTAAATCTCCCTCCTCTGACATTAACACTCCTCTTGCAGTTTGATTCTGTAAATATTTCGCACCAGTCGTTACTGCTTCGTTATTAGTATCTAAAGCTCGTAATCCTGCTTTTAGTGGCGACATTCCGTAAAGGTGCGATCCTGTACCATCATAGTAAGGATTAAAATCTTTAATATGGCAAACATCTTCAACAGGAATATGATAATTACCATTGTAATCTAATGTATAAGATTTTACAGGTTCAAATATCCCACCACTATTAATCTCAACATTTTGACTTGGCAAAACATAAAGTTCCTGGAATTTACTTTGATTAGGACCTGATTCAGGTTTTATACCATAGATATATCTATTACCTGTTAATTTACCAAAAGCTATTATCTCTTGAATCCAACTACTATAACTTTGTGCAGGATTCGGTCTTGATAATAGTTCGTGTAATTCTGTATCGTGTAGTTCTTCAAGTGAGTGTTTTCTTAATATCTCTGCTTTATGCATACTCGTACCATTTGCAAGACCACTTGTAATTGACTTATACCTTTTTAAGTCATTTTCGCTTTTTACCTCATAAACATTAAAAGGAATTGTTGATGCTGTTTTTGCTATTAAATTAACTATTGAATAAATAGTTGTATTTTGTCTATAACCTTTGTTAACATAAGTTTCATCATTATCAGGATTCCATAAAATAGAATTACCCAGATAATTGAATATTGCTTTGTTAAAATCTATACTTGTCTTTTGAAAGTTTTTTGAAACTAATTTTCCAAACCTGTCTAATATTGATGCCATCTATATATCTTTATTTTACAAAAATACTAATTAAATTACAAAAAAGTTTTCTCGCTTTCCAAAATGGGAATAAACAGCATAACGAATAGAATCCATTGTATGATTTTCTTTGTCTTGTGGCTTATTTATTATCGTTCCATCTTTTAATTGTTCCCAATAATAACTATGATATTCATTAATAATATTCTTTGATTCATTACTAACAATTATATCATATTCTTTTAATTTTGATATTCCAGAGTTTATAGATCCTTGACCTTTTACTGCAGGTTTAATATAAAGACCTAATCTTCGCATTTCTTCTATTGATTTAGGTTCTGCAGAATCGCCATAACACAAAACTTCTCCATAACCTTTTTCTTTAAGGTAATCTACAATATCCGAATTAGTCATTGACTTACGATATAATATTTCGTGAATATATATTTTATCGTTCTTTTTATTAACAAGAACACAAGCTGTAGGATCATTAGAATATCCATAGTCAATTCCTATTACAGATTCCATTTCCAAGTCAAATTCTGGAAAATCTTTATAATCTATAAATTCCCAATTATTAAATACTTGTCTTGCACTAAATATAGCTTTTAAACCCTCTCCATAAACCCTCCAATAATCTCTATCTCTTTTTTTCATTCTTTCAATCTCATTTACAAGATCTTGCGACAAGAACTTATTATCCTTATATGTTGTTATCCAAGTATCGCAATCTTTTCTTGGTATTATGTCGCTATATATCCAATGAACAGGATCTGATGGGTTAAAGTCAATAATTACCATATCTGTTGTTCTCATATTGATTTGGCGAAAATCCTCTAAATTAAGTTCATTTCCCTCGTTAAGAAAAGCTATTGAACGAGATCTACCCCTTATTTTCTGGCTATCATCAATAGATAAAAACTCAATTAGATGTCCATTATAGCTAAAAGTGTTTTCAGCTTTGTTATGAACTCCTAAAAAATAAATACCTGTGTCCTGGAGAATTAGCATTATATCTCTTAATACAGAACCTTTAAGTGCAGGTAATGTCTTACGAACAATAGAGATAGTTAAAGGTTTCTCTGATGTTGTAAGTAAATAAACAATGTATTGACAAACAGCTACTGTTTTTCCTGATCTTGTTCCTCCTTGATGGACTTTGAATCTTTTTTCTGATTTGATAAGGTCGTAGAATTGTCTGTTGCATCTTTGCTCAACTTTTCTTCTTGTGGTGGTTTCCATTCTATAAGTGTTGATTTAATTGATCCATCGTGTTGGATTTCTTGTCGTTCAATATAACCTCTTTTCTTTCCTTTAGTTTTTAATAGGAATATTGTAGCAGTTGTATTACCCTCACTAATTTGCTTATGAAGTTGTGATTCTGCGAAATCTAAAGCGATATTTTCAATGTCTTTTACCTTTTTAGCAAATTCTTCATCTTCTTTTAGATATTGATAAAAAGTAGTTCTACCCACTTTAGCAATCTTACAAGCACTTGTAACAACTCCTAATGATTTTTCTAAAGCAGTAAGCAATGCTTTTTTAGTATGTTCTTTTTTGTTTGTTTTCACTTTACAAAAGTACATAAAAAAAACCCACCAAATAGGTGGGCTTGATTTTAAAACAATGATTTAGGATTATTTTTCTAATTTTTCAATAAGTGCTATTTGTTTTGGAGATAAATTTTCAATCCATTTAGGTTCTTTCCTAATCCACTCATTAAAGTATTTTTTATTTAAACTTGTTTTATTCCAAGTTAAACCAGTTTGATCAGCAAGAGAATATATAATTCCTAAACTCCACACTTTATCTTTCAATGCAATTAATCTTTTAGATTGCTCTACCCATTTCGGATACCAACTATCTTTTAGATTGTTAAATCTAATTCTTTCTTCTTGAATTTCTTTTTGAATTTCTTGTAAATTATTTTCATAGTCATCAAAATTAAAAACATTATCGTTGGTAAATTTATCTTTTTCCCAATCAGGTATTGATTTTATTGACTTGTTAAATTTTTCAACACACACAGGTCCATATATTTTACCACCAACAATATATTGGTTTTTAATATATCTCCCACATCTTGAACATTTTTTCATTTTATTAATTTTTAATATTTCTAATTCTTCCATTTTAATTATTTTAAGTTAGTTTTTGTTTTTCAGATTCTTCTTTAGCTTTAAATAATTTTGATTCTAAAGGAGTAAGTGGTGAATTATTATCTATTGAATCTACAAATGCTCTATATAGTGTTTGTACTTCTTTATATGTTAATTCTAATTTTATTTTATCTTCCATTTAATTAATTTTTAGTTATTTATTTTTTATTATACTGCAATATAAAGAATATTTTACATATAAAAAAATATTTTATGTAAATAATTGCTAACTTATTGATAATCAATGAGATTAATTTTAATCTTCTTCTATGGGAGTATAGTAATTTATGTTGATTATTACGAAAAAAAAGATAATTTGAATGGTATGTCGTAGATCATTAGCTATGTAATCTAAACCCTCTAAATCTTCATTAGAGTAGTTAATTCCTACCCCAAAACCTCTCATTAAAGCTATATTGACATCAAACATATTACAAAGTTAAAACAATTTAGTTTGTGTTAGATATGGTTTTAATCTATTGTTTGCAAGGTCGCAATATTCCTTAAATATTTCGGATCCGATAAATTTTCGTTTTTCTTCAATAGCAGCAACAGCAGTTGTACCAGTTCCCATATAACAATCAAACCAAATATCATTTTCATTGCCAAATACTTGCATAAAGTGTCTTGGAAGATCAAGTGGAAATATTGCCTTATGTTTATCAGAAAATGGATTTGAATGTTTGTTTTTTATACGAAATACATTTTGTTGTGTACCTTTAAAATTTACATCATAAAACTTTCTTTTGTTTGGTTGGTCATTGCTAAATATTATTATGTACTCAAAAGCACTATTAAATACACCAGGTTCCATTGCAGGAACTCCAAATTTTTTATCCCAAATAATTATTTC
>VTLG01009031.1_pt1 | contig 14142 bp, 17 predicted proteins | sample 4694571 | NCBI WGS metagenome assembly VTLG01 (sample SAMN12604809, study PRJNA352737) | marine metagenome | biome: ENVO:00000447; feature: ENVO:00000209|ENVO:00000569|ENVO:01000036; material: ENVO:00002151; isolation source: viral sequences binned using virsorter ...
ATGTCGTGGTATCAGAATACAAACATACAATAGCTCTAATGCATTGTTAAACACTATTGATTATGATTTAAATGATTTCAATATTGGTGGTACAGGATCAGGTAACCTTAACACCTATGTGCCTCGTATGTTTGCAGGTATATTTTCTCATAGAATGGTAAACGGTATTTTGTCAGTAGGTATAGGTTTCAACAACATAGAAATAAAAAATGGTGTGCAAACAGGCACATCATATTACACAGTACATGGTATAAATACTGTAGGAACACAAAAAAGCGAAAAGATAACGATACAGCTAACGGATGAAGATTGTAAGGGTTTAGAAACAATTAGGTTAGCGTATGTAAACACATTAGGTACTTGGGATTATTTTAATTTTTACAAAAAATCAACAAGAACATCAGAAATAAAAAGAAGTTATTACAGGTCAAATTATGGCGACTATACAGGATCGGCATATTTACAATCAAGTGCAGAGGGTGGTAAAAGGTCTTTTGCTACAAATGTTGAAGAGGTTATAGAGGCAAATACCGATTTTTTAACCGAAGAAGAGGTGGGTTTTATGAAAGAACTATTTACATCTCCACAAGTGTATATGCAAGTAGGTAGCACAACAAGTGTGCAATTTGTGCCTGTATGTGTAGAGGAAAAAGAATACATAAAACAAACTACAGCAAATGACATGTTAAAGCAATATGTTATTGAAGTGCGTAAAGGTCATAAAACAAGAGTACAAGGTATATGATAAGATTGGTTGTATATAGTGGTAGAGATACTATAGAGTTAGATACTTATGGTGATGAAAATATTAACATTACCTATGCAGTTGATGATTTAAGAGATATTGAAAGTAAAACAGGTGATTATAGTAAAGTGTTTGATTTACCTGCTACTAAAACAAACAATAGGTATTTTGGTTATTTGCACGATTTACAAAGTGATGTATCACAATACGACACATTAAATGGTCAAAAATGCGAGTTATTTATAAATGGCATTTCAGTATTTGAAGGGTTGTTATATTTAAATGAAATAGTAAAGTTAGATAACGAAACAAAATACAAAGTAAATTTATTAGGTGAAAGTGTCAGATTATTAGAGGTGTTAGGAGATGCAACATTAGCTGATTTAGATTTTACTGATTTTTCACACAATTTTACTAATACTAATATTACATCTATTACAGGTGTTACTAATACAGCAGGTAATGTAACCGAGGGTATACAATATTCTTTAATACAAAATTTAGGTTTATTGTCAAATAGTAATGGTGACATTACACAAATGATTGGATCTAAAAATGTGCAGCCATTTGTTAGAATGTGGAATATTATACAAAAAATATTTTCCTATGCAGGTTTTCAATATGAAAGCAACTTTTTTGATAGCACCCTAAAAGAGGTGTTTATGGACACAGGATTAAATGACAACACAATAGAGGGTACATCAGGAGCTGCAAATAGGTTTATAGGTCATGATTCATCACAAGGTGTTAATGTAGTATCAAGTCCTTATATTGATTGGTTATTTGCAGCAGATAAACCACCTAGTTATGGTGGTAGTAACGCACAGTTAACTGCAACTGATAGATACCAATTTGATAATGTGCATAACATTACAACATCATACACACAATTACCATTTAATTTTGAGCCACAATTTAATTATGGAACAATACCTAATGATGCTGGAAATATTTTGGGTACAAATGGTCTTGTTACATCTCCTGCTGATAATTTTGAAGTGGCTGTAGTTGTAAGAGTACAAATTTTTGCTACTGAAAACGAAACTATTTCAATTATAGCTAGACAAACCGAGGCAGGAACAGGTACGGTAACTGATCACATTATGGGTGAATTTACTATGCCTGACATTTCTAATAGTATATTTTTTCAACAAGGTGGTGCATCACAACAACAAATAAATTATAGAAATTTTAGTTGTTCTATAGGTGCACCAAACCATATTGTATTAAACGCAGGTGACACATTAACTTTTCAAATTAAAAAAAGTGGTGGTGATGCATGGGTGGCAAGGTATAGGCATGTGTGGACACCTTTACAGGGTTATGCTCAGGGTAACCCTATACCACCAAATGCTTGTGCTGACTTTTTAAATCAAGGAACTAACGCAGGTATTGGTGTTGATAGGTTTTATAAAGGTGATAACCCTGTTGTTGGAACAACAAGTGATGTAGACCACCTTAACGCTATGTGTTTATCATTAACTAAAAGCACAAATTATAATGGAAATCGTTTGCAAGTATACCCAGTAGGGTTAACACCTGATGCTATACAGCACAAAATACATACTAACCATGGTGATGTTAAATTAGCTGATATAATAAAAGATTTAACAAAAATGTTTAATCTAGTTATTGAAAATAGAAATGGTATTCTAAAAATAGAGCCATACAGCACTTTTATAGCAAGTGGTAGTAGTAAAGATTGGAGTAGCAAAATAGACACTACTGAAATAGTGCAAAACTATGAACGAGTACCTAGCAAAATCACATGGCGATACAATAATGATGAGGATGATGCAATGTTAAATCAATACAAAGCAGTAACAGGCGAAGAGTATGGATCAATGACTATTGAATTACCTGTTGATTATGTTGATGAAAAAGAGATAAAACTTGATGTATTTAGTGCTATGGCTTATGTACATTTAGGTAGTGGCACGAGATATAGTGCATGTTACGGTATTGAAGATGGTGTATACGAGAATATAGAAAATAAACCAAGATTGATATTTAAACACCCATTTTTAGTATCTGCAAGTATTGTTGATTTTACTAATATTTATACTGATCAATCATATAGGGCATTAGGTCATTTTGATGCATACCCTACAGCACTAACAGCTACGAGTGAAAGTTTAAATTTTGGCTATACACAAAATCAATTTATAGCACCAAGTTTTACAGCACCACAAAACCTCTACAACAAATATTGGTTTAATTATATAAATGAAAGGTATACAGCAGAAAGAGTTTTAGTAAAATGTAAAGCGTATTTAACCGAAACGGATATACAAGCGTTTAGTTTTGCTGACATTATAACAGTACAAAACCAACAATACAGGGTTGTAAAAATAGAATATAGTGCAGGGCAAAGTGGGTTAGCTAAATTACAAATGATAAAGATATAATGGCTAGAGATATATTTCAAATAACGGAAGAGGTAATAACCTTTGTAGGTGACAAAGGGCAAGAGGTATTAGGTAGTAGTGCAGATTGCAAAATGGTGGGTGGTAAATTTATTTCTGATGGTAGTGGTGGTGGTACTTGTGTGTTAAAAAACACAAATTTTAGTAATTCTAATTTAACTAATAACAGGAATATATTTGGACAGGGCAATACTGTACACTCAAAAGCACTAAATAATAATGTAATAGGTGATTACAACACAATAGGTAATGTAGAAAACACGCACACTATAGGCAGGTTTGCAGATACTACAAGGTATGGTGAATTTAATCACGCAATAACGACAGCGTTAGGCAGATCACAAAGGAGTGTGTTAATGTACGAGGGCACAACAACAAACAACACCGAAACTGAAATATTTTTAGGTGGTGTAAGTGGCGAAAGGTTTATAGTAGATGAAACAAAAGAGTGTGTAATAGTATTAGAAACCTATGTATTAGCAAAAAGAACTGATAGCCGAAGTAGTGCAGCTATGGGTAAGTATCAACACGCAACATTTAGAGTAACATTAGGTGCGTTGGATCGTATAGGCATAAACAACAAAACAAATCACAATGATGGTATTAGTGGTTGGACAAATGACTTTGTAGCAGTTAGCGATACACCTGATTATATAAAAGCTACAGTAACAGGGCAAACAAGTTGTACAATAGATTGGACTTTGATTGTTATGGTTAGTGAATTAAAAACAAATGCAACATAATGAAAAACACATTTGAATTAGTAGGATTGAATATGATGGTAGGTTTTGTAAATCTAAAAGAAATACTACCTATTATAAACCAGGTCAAAGTTAAGACAAAACATAACGACATAATAAGAGGCAAATGGCACAAGAAGAGGTAATATTAAAATTACAAGCTGATATAGGCGACCTTAAAAAAGAGTTAGAAACAGTAAATAAAGGTGTTGCCGATATAGGTAAAACAGCAAAAGCAACTGAAAAAAGCACAGGTTTATTACGAAAAGGTGTTAGTGGTATTGGACTTGCACTAAAAGCAGCAGGTATTGGTATTGCGTTAAAAGCATTTCAGTTTTTAACTGAAGCATTACAACGCAACCAAAAAATAGCAAATTTACTTTCTACTGCATTTGAAACTGTATCTATAGTTTTTAATGAAGTTACAAATGTTTTAGTAGGTGTATACGAAAATGTATCTAAATCTACTGAAAACTTTGATGCACTTGGTAAAGTGTTAACAGGTGTGTTAACTATTGCAATTACACCTCTTAAACTTTCTTTTTACGCAATAAAACTAGGCATACAACAAGCTATGTTAGCTTGGGAAGATAGTTTTTTAGGTGGTGGTGATGAGGGCAAAATAGCACAACTGCGTTTAGATATACAAGAAACTAAAAATGATTTAACTGATGTTGCAGTAGCAGCAGTTGATGCAGGTAAAGACATTGTAACAAACTTTGTAGAGGCAGCAGGTGAGATAGGCAACATAAGTGGTCAAGTAATAGATGGTGTCAAAGAAATAAATGTAAAATCAGCATTTCAACAGGCAAAGGCGACTACAGCAGCAAGAAACAGTATACAATTAGTTGAGGCACAGTTAAGAGGTTTAGTCGAAGAAAACGATAGGTTAGCAGAAAGTCAAAGGCAAATTAGAGATAATGAAAACGCATCATTTGAAGAAAGGATAGCAGCTAATAATAAGCTAAAAGAAATACTCGAAACGCAGAAAAAAGACATGTTGGAGTTAGCCGACCAACGAATAGCAGCAGCAGAGTTAGAGTTAAAAAACCTTGATAACATAGAAAACCAAGCTGCACTACAAGATGCAATAAACGAAAAGAAAGCAATAGAGGCACAAATTACAGGGTTTATGTCAGAGCAAATGACAAACGCTGTATCGCTAGAAAATGAAAGGTTAGAGGTTGTAAATAGTGTCAATGCAGAAATGATGACTGCAAGACAAAGGGAAATTGAGGATGTTAGGTTGCATTATGAAGAGCAAATTAAACTTGCTAAAAAAGCAGGTATGGACACCGTTGCTTTAGAGGAACAAAAAAGTGAAGCAATAGGAAAAATAAAAGCAGCACAATTACAAGCAGATTTAGATGCAACAGCAGGAATGTTAAGTAGTGCAGCAGCATTACAAAAAGAGGGTACAGCAGGATGGAAAGCCACAAAGATTGCAGAAACTATTGTTAGTACATATAGTGCTGCACAAAAAGCATTTGAAAGTATGGCAGGTATACCTATTATAGGTACTACATTAGGTGCAATCGCAGCAGGTATAGCAGTAGCAGCAGGTTTAAAACAGGTACAAACAATTAAAAATACAAAAATACCTATGGCTACAGGTGGTATGGTAGGTGGGTATGGTAGTGGTACTAGCGATAGTGTAGATGCAAGATTAAGCAAAGGCGAAAGCGTTATAAATGCTAAATCTACTAGAATGTTTAAACCTCTTTTAAGCAGCATAAATCAAGCAGGTGGTGGTGTAGGGTTTGCAGATGGTGGAACGCTAGACACAGGATCAGCAGGTATGACTACAGGTATTGTAAAAGCGTTTGTAGTAGCAGATGAAATGACAAACGAACAAGATAGATTAACTAATATTAGAAGAAAAGCATCAATATAATGGAAAAGAAAACAACAAAAATTGTAGAGTTAGTAATAGATGAAAACAACGAAGAGTTAGCAATAGATGCTATTTCGTTAGTTACTGAACCTGCGATAGCACAGGACTTTGTATATTTTAACAAAGCAAAACACAACCTAACATTAGCAAAGGTAGATGAAGAGCAAAGATTGCTAGTATCACCTGCACTAATTCCTAACAAGCAGATTTTTAGGTATGATGCAGATACTAACCAAGAATACTATGTATACTTTACTGCTGATACAGTAAAAAAAGCTAGTGAAATGTATTTAAAGCATAATAACAACAACAATGCAACCGTACAACATGACAATAAAGTAACAGGTGTGCATACAGTAGAAAGTTGGATTATACAAGATGCAGAAATGGATAAATCAAGGTTGTATGGTTTTGATTTACCTAAAGGCACATGGATGGTTAGCATGAAAATAGAAAACCAAGAAATTATTGATAGAATAAAAGATGGCGAGTTGCGTGGTTTATCTATTGAGGGTTATTTCATTGACCGTATGCAGAAAATGAGCAAATTTGAAAAGGTTGGTGATATAGATGGTATGCCTGTATTTGACACTATAGAAGAGGCAAAGGCAGCAGCTAAAGAAATGGGTTGCGAGGGTTACCACGAACACGAACTAGAGGGCAAAGTTGTTTATATGCCTTGTTCAGACCACGATATAATTTCAGCATTAAATGAAATTTTAGACAAATAAGTAACAAATACCACATTATTATATTTACTATAAACACACCTAAATCTTATTAAGATGAGCAAACAATATTTTGAAAAATTAGATACTGAAAAGTTAGCAGAACTTAAAAAAACAAATTTAAAAAAGTTTGAATTTTCAGTGATTGATGAAATGGCGAAAGCAGAAAAAGATAGCAAAGAGATAGCAAAAAACATTAAAGCTATAATGAAAAATTCTGCAAAGTTGTATAAGGATATGGATAAGTTTGCAAAACAAGCTACTAAAGAAGTTAACGGAATGATTAAAAACTATAACGCAGAACTTAAAAGAGGTGGTAAGTTGAAAGAAGAACTAGAAAAACAACGAAAATTAAACGCAAAAATACTAGATGATGTTGTAAAAGGTGCAAGGGCGTTAGGTATGGATGCAGATGAAATAAAAGGTTTTAAAGGTTTTGATAATGCAGACGATGCATTGATAGATGCAGAAAATAATGATGAATACCAATACCTAGGCGAAAGTTTTAGCGAGGAAAATTGGCAAGTAGGATAAACAAGAATAATAATTATTAAATAACTATGGACTTAAAAACTAGAATTAGAGTTGCCCTAGGTATTGAGGAAGAAACTACTCAACTAGCATACGAGGGTAAATTAGCAGATGGTACTATTATAGTATCAGAGGCAGATGCCTTAGCAGAGGGTGTCGCAGTAAATGTATTGGTAGAGGATGGTACACAAATACCATTACCTGTAGGCGAATACGAAACCGAAGATGGTGTTAAATTTATCGTTGAAGAAGAGGGTGTTATTTCATCTATGGTAGAAGAAGATGTAGAGGCAGAAGAAAAAGAAGAAGAAGAGGATTATGGTGATGAAAAAGAAGAAATGAGTAATGACAATGCAGAGTTGTTTGCAGAGATTGGTGCAGTCGTTAAAGAACTTTTAGAAGAAGTTAGAAACGACATATCACGCCTTAACGCTGAATTAGATGAGTTAAGAGGTGAAAACCTAGCAAAGGATGAAAACATTGCTGAATTACAAGAAGAAAACACAAATTTATCTGCACAGGTAAAAGAGTTAGGTGAAGCACCTGCCGATGATCCTGTGAAGTTAAACAAGTTTAAAAAAGAGGCAGTTAAATTATCAGAAGTAGAGTATGATAAATTAACGCCACAACAAAAATATTTATATAACTTTAATAACAAGTAAAAATGGGATTAACTATTACTAGCTCATCATACGCAGGTGAGCACGCAGGACTTTATATTAGTGCTGCATTAAAACAAGCAAAATCTCTTGAGTATTTAACTGTAAGAGAAAATGTAAACTACAAAGAAGTAGTAAACAAAGTAGCAGGTGCTAATCTTGTAAAAGATGGTACATGTGATTTTAACGAGCAATCAGCAGCTTTAACACTTACTGAAAGTGTTTTAGAGGTAGAGCAGTTTCAAGTAAACCTTGATGTTTGTAAAAAAACTATGCTTTCTGATTGGTCATACACACAACAAGATGATTTTATGGCATACGCTGCATCTTATTTAGCTGATAGCATTGCTGATAGCGTTGAAAATTCTATTTGGCAAGGTGCTACATCTACAAGTGGACAGTTTGACAAATTAGCTACAGGTTCTATGACATCATCTTCAGCAGGTGGTGCGTTTATTTCAGGATCAGGTACAGGTAACATCATTACTGAATTAGGTACATTAGTATCTAACATTCCTACAGCAGTTTATGGTAAAGATGATTTATACATTTACATGAACAAAAAGACATATAGATTATACATTTCTGCTATTTCTGCATTGTCTGCTTTCCCTTTCAACCACATGGGGCAGTATACTCCTGAATTTGAGGGTATCAAAATCGCAGTATGTCCAGGTATCGCAGATAACGTAATGTATGCAGGTCAAAGATCAAATGTATTCTTTGGAACATCTTTATCTTCTGATTTAACTGAAATTTCCGTACTTGACATGGCTAACCTTGATGGTAGCCAAAATGTAAGAATGGTTGCTCGTTGGACAGCAGGTGTTCAAGTAGGTGTTGCATCTGACTTTGTATACCACGCATAATAAATAACTAACAGCTAATAGCAAGGGGTGTAAAAACCCTTTGCTAAAAGCATCTAAAACATATAATAATATGGCATGTGAACTAACCAAGGGCAGACAATTAGATTGCCGAGATATAATGGGTGGAGTAAAGAATATTTACTTTGCTCAACATGAAGATGCTACTGTTACTACAGGTGCAACAGGTGAAGTAACTGATTTAGACATCACAACAAATTTGTTTAAATATGCATTACCTAGAGGCACAGGATCATTTACGGAAACTATACAACCAAGTGTTGAAAATGGTACTGTATTTTATGAGCCATCAGTAACAATTATGTTACACAAAATGACTGTAGGCGATAGAAACGAAATTAAATTATTGGCACAAAATAGATTACTAGTATTTGTAGAACTAAACCAAGTACAAGGTAATGGTCAAAATGTAATTTGGTGTCTAGGTAAAGAAAATGGATTGGAATTATCTGCAGGTACTACACAATCAGGTGCAGCATTTGGTGATATGAATGGTTACAACCTAACATTTACAGGGGCAGAAAGTGAGCCATGTTTGTTAGTACAATCATACACTACAGCACCATTTGATAATTCAGGTTTTACGGTAACAGTAACAGCATCATAAACTATTTAAGTAGTTTTTTATATATAAAATTGATTAAAGGCAGGGTAAAACCTGTCTTTTTTCGTATATAAGCGTAATAAATCATAGTTTTTTATATTTACTATAAAGAAAGTGTTATATATTAAGAAAGCAGCAGCAAACACATTAAAAGTTACTTTAAAAGACAAAATGACTACAGCAGTTAGTACATGGAAATTAAAGTTAACAAATGATGTAAAGCAAGTAGAGCAAGAAATAACAATAACACCTACTTTAACTAATAGTAGGTTTGATACTTTTGCAATTACTGAACCTGCTGATATAACACTAACTGATGAAGGTAGTTACACATACGAAATAACAGGCGATAGTGTTACTATAGAAAAAGGCAAAGCAATAGTATATGATGGCACATATACAACTGCTACTAAATTTGGTGATGAGGTAACATATACCGAACACACAAACCCTGAAACAAACACACAATATATAACTATATAAGATCATGGCTAAAAATCAAGTCCAATTATTAAACGAACAATTAGGTAAAGGTGGGCAAAGCGTAGTATTTACTACAGCAGCACAAACCGAAAACTTTTACGCAGTACATTTTGTTACTGAAAGTGTAATATCAGCTATTACAATTACTAATTGCACAGGCGAAAGTGCGTTACAAACAACAATACCTGCAGGTACGGTAATTTTTGCAAATATCGTAGCAATAACAATGACATCAGGAGTAGCAATAGGGTATCACAATTAAGATATGAAGTTAGCACTAACAATGGGGATCAATTCTAGGCGAGAAAACCGAGAGGGCATGGCTGCATTTGCTATTACCGATGTCAATAATTTAGAATTATGGCTACAATTCAACACAGGACAGGGTGCAATAACTGATGGTATACAATGGAATGATCAAAGTGGCAATAATAGACACGCATCGCAAACAGTAGATGCACAAGAGGGTGGTGGATTTAGTGGTGGTGCATGGACTACTGATTCAGGTAATCAAGATAATTTAGATTTAGCTAGTACATTTACCGAAAGTGGAGATTATCATATATTTATGGTATTTGATTTTTCAGAAGAAAATAGTGAAACAGTCATATCAAGTATTGATAACTCTAGTTTTATTAGGTTTGCACAAAGTAGTACGCCAACAGCTTACAAAACTAAACATGGTGGTACAGTAGCAAATGTTACTTTAAGTACAGGTATTGGCACTAGCAAGGTATTAGCAGAAGTAACTAGAGATAGTGGCAACGACTTGCGAATATTAAAAAATGGCGATAGTATAGGAACAGGCACAGGGGCAGGAACATTTAATTTTCAACAAATAGGTGCTTCATCAGGTGGATCTGCACCAACAACAGCAGCAATATATGAGGTAGTAATATTTAGTAGCACTTTGTCAAGTGCAGATGCTACTAATGTGCGTAATGATATAGCTGATAGAAACAGCATAACACTTTAATTATGGATAAAAATAGGTTATTACAAGTATATCTACAACAGCAAACAGCACCTAAAATTACGGAAAACGCTGCTAATGATTGGGTTTCGTATGGTGATGGTGAGTACAAAAATATGTACCCACAATTTTTAATAGATATATATAATTCTAGTGCTACACATTCGGCAATAGTAAACGCATCAAGTGCTATGATAGCAGGAGGTGAAATACTTATAGAAGAGGATGGTGGTAATTTGTCAGCATTTGTACAATTAAAAAAGTTTTTAGCTAGTGTAAATAGAAACGGTGAAACAGCACATGAATTAGTAACTAAATTAGCTTTTGATTTAAAACTTTTTGGTGCATACGCTATAAATATTATTTGGAGTAAAGATAAAAGCAAGATTGCAGAAATGCATCACATACCTGTAGAGCAAGTGCGTGTAGGTAGAAAAAATGAAAGTGGTTTAGTAGATGAATATTATGTGTCTAGTGATTGGGGTAACTATAGAAAAAAAGAGCATACACCAAGAAGAGTAGCAGCATACAATAAATTAGATAGAAGTGAGCCATCACAAATTATTTATTGTGGTATTTATTCGCCAGGTATGGAGGCATATTTTACACCTGATTACCTTTCATCTACAAATTGGATTTTAACGGATCACCTAACATCAGAGTTTCATTTGTCTAATATTACTAATGGGTTTTCACCTAGCTTTTGGATAAACTTTAACAATGGTATACCTACACAAGAAGAAAGGCACAAAATAGAACATCAAATTAAAGAAAAATTTAATGGTGCAGGTAATGCAGGTAAGTTTGTATTAACTTTTTCAGATGATGCTAATTCTGCACCACAATTACAACCTATATCGTTAAGTGATGCAGATAAACAATACACAGTATTAAACGAATTGTGTATACAAAATATAATGATTGGGCATCGTGTAACAAGTCCGATGCTTTTAGGCGTAAAAACCGAGGGGCAGTTAGGTGGTAGAAATGAGTTAATGACAGCTTACGAGTTGTATTCTAACACAGTCATTAACCCAATGAAAGATATTGCATTAAAAGGTCTTAAAATGGTGTTAGATTGCAATAATATAAACCTACCTATATCATTGAGTGAAATATCGCCATTGTCAAGTATGTTTGATGCAGATGTATTAACTGATGTATTGACACAAGATGAGATTAGAGAGCAATTAGGTTACAAGCCATTAGAACAAGCAGAAGAGGTTAATAGTAGGTTTTCAGAACAATCAGCACTAGATCACTTTTTAGCTAATTATGGTGAAGATGAAGATTTAGAAAATTGGGAAATGATTGATGAAGATGATGCAGCAGATGAGCATGAAGATTTTGATTTTGAATATAACCTACAAAAACTACATTTAGCTAGAACAGGCACATCAAGGGCAGAAAGGAAAAGCGAACAAGATGGTTTAGATAAAAACCTAAATCTATATAGAGTAAGATATGTTTATACAGGCAAATCTAAATCTGATACAGGTGAAAGGGAGTTTTGTAAAAAAATGATGTCTGCTAATAAAGTATATCGAAAAGAAGATATAATAGGTCAGGCACACTCATTATCTAGCATACCTGCTAACCCTGATTTAAGTGGTAATAAAAGTGGTATTTATAACATTTGGTTACACAAAGGTGGTGCAAATTGTCACCATAGATGGTATAGAAGAATATATTTTAAAAAGTTTGGCGAGGGTAAACCAAATATAAATACCGATAAAGTAATAACAACAACAAAGGCAAGAAGTCAAGGATTTAAGCCAGAGGCAAATGAACAATTAGTGCCTGTTGCACCTATAGATAGAAAAAATAGAGGATATAAAAGTTAAATAAAATGGCAGTATTATTTATATCAGAAAACAAACTAAAAAAATCTACTACTATAAATGGTAATGTAGATGTAGAGTTGTTGCGACCTTATATGAAAGTTGCACAAGATATACATATACACCCAAAACTAGGTACTGATTTATATAATAAGCTACAAAGTGATATTACAGGATCATCACTAACAGGTAACTATCAAACGCTTGTAGAGGATTATATACAAGATGCGTTAGTGCATTGGACTTTATACGAGTGTATACCGTTTTTGGGTTACAAGATTATGAATAAAAACATAGTGCGTAAAACAAGTGAGCAAAGCGAAAACGCAGGATTAGATGAATTAAACTATTTGCGTGAGGTTGTGCGTAATACTGCAGAGTGGTATACTGAAAGGTTAATAGATTATGTTAGACATAACACCTCTTTATTTCCTGAATACAACACAAATACTAATGAGGATATATCACCTACTAAACAAAACTACTATAGTGGTATGAATTTAGAGGTAGTGCCAAAAAGAAGAGGTATAACATTAGATGATTTTTTAACACCTGATATTAGTATTGACTAATGTATAAACCTAAAGTTAAAAATATTAGAAAGCTAAAAGCATATTTAGAAAAAAAAAATGAAAGACCTACTAACACAAAACGCAGATGTACTAGGGTTAAATAGCGTTACGCTTTTTATCAGTTTTACCGAAGTTGAACAAATACTACAAATAGTATTATTGTTACTATCCATACTTTATACAGCACAACGATTTATTGATTATAAGAATGGCAAGAAAGGTAGTAAGTAGTTTTGTATCAAAACCAAAAGTAAAGCGTAGAAAACACTCTAAAAACGCCTCTAAAGGGCAAACAGGGTATAAAAAGAAATATCGTGGGCAAGGAAGATGATACAAAAAGATTTGACATTATCAGTTGGCAACATAATTTGGATAGTTGGTATTATCTTTACAATGGGTATAGCTTATAGCCAAATTGCACAGCTTGATGAAGATATTTTAGTGTTAGAGAAACGCCTTGAAAAAAAGATTAAGGTAATCAATGAGTGTGAGGATAGAATAGTAGAATTAGAAAAAGAATTAGCCACAATTAAAAGTTGCAAAAATGATAGATAAGATTAAGGCAGTAGTTTGTATAGTGTTATACTACGCTACATTTAAGAAAGTATGTTTTGGTAAATGCGAATATTGTAAGTTGTAATGGAAGAGGTATTTAAATTAGTAGAAACCTACGGTATAACATTGGTTTTATTGTTAGGTAGTTGTTACGCACTTTACAAATTTTTTGTTTTTTCAATTTACGAGGTGAAAAACGAATTTTCAAATCATCACCAAAACGCTGCAAAAGATATGCAGTATGTTAAAAGCAAAATAGATACTATATTAGAATTTATTAAAAGTAAAAAATGAGGTATTTTACACATAGCGAGTTTGATAGTCCTGATGCACCTGGTAGTGGTAAAGATATGTGTCCTAACTTTTTAGCTATGTTAAACAATGCTAGAGATATAGCAGGTATACCATTTAAAATAAATAGTGGCATGAGGACTATTGCTCATAATCGTAGCTTAGGATCAAAAGATACTAGCAGCCACATTAAGGGTTTAGCAGCAGATATAC
>VTLG01003756.1_pt1 | contig 14140 bp, 21 predicted proteins | sample 4694571 | NCBI WGS metagenome assembly VTLG01 (sample SAMN12604809, study PRJNA352737) | marine metagenome | biome: ENVO:00000447; feature: ENVO:00000209|ENVO:00000569|ENVO:01000036; material: ENVO:00002151; isolation source: viral sequences binned using virsorter ...
TCAAGAAGTAAAAAAAAGAATGATAGAACTATACAATACAATATATCAAACTAATTATAGTACAGGTACTAATTGTAGTAGTTGTTTAAGTAGTTGTTTAAATGGAATAAAAGATATATATAATTTATACAAATGATAGAATTTTTAAGACACGCAACAGGATTATGTGGTGAACCACACCCAAGTTTATTGACTTTACTTTTTGGTACACCAATATTAGGATATTTATTAATTAAATTTAAAAACAAAAACAAATGAGTACATTTTTAGGAATTTTAGTAGGTTTTTTTATGTTTGCTTTTATAATTATAAGCTATTTAGAATATAAAGCAGATGTACATGAAATGCACAAAATTAAAGACAAATTAAAAGAATATGAAGAAGAAGAAAATAAAAATACCTAATTACTATATTGGTAAAGTATATGGTTATGAAGCTAGAAAGATTATAGAAGATTATAATCTAAGTTATAATGTAGGTAATGCAGTAACATATTTGTTAAGAGCAGAAAACAAACACAAAACACCAATAGAGTGTATAGAAAAAGCTATAAATCATTTAAAGTTTGAATTAGATAAACTAAAGAAATGACTTTATATAAATGTGAATGTGGTGAAGTAGAAAAAGAAATAAGTAAATCAACTATTGTACTAAGAGAAGGAAGATGGGTAGTAAAAGAAGCACTATGTGATTGTGGTAAGTATATGGAAAGTGAAATAGTAGAAGGTATGCCTGATTTAATAAGAACTGAACCTACATTAAGCAAAAAACGTGATATGCTGTGGGATAGTGCAAAAGAAAAACTAATAGGAGAAAGAGGTGTAAATGAAGATTTCAAATAATGAAAATAACTAATGAAGATAATATGGTGTTAATGTCAAGATATGATGATAATCATTTTGATTTAGCAATAGTTGATCCACCTTATGGGATAGGTATAAGTGGGCAAAAGGAACAAAAAAAAGGTAAAAAATCAGATAGAAAATATCATAAAGAAAAAAGCTGGGATAATAAAATACCTAGCAAAGAGTATTTTGTTGAATTACAAAGAGTTAGCAAAAATCAAATTATTTGGGGTGCAAATTATTTTGTAGAACATTTAAGTAGTGGAACTAAAGGATGGTTAGTTTGGTTTAAAGGACAAATAGGTTTAACAATGTCAGATTGTGAGTTAGCTTATAGTAGTTTTGATAAACCTACAAGAGTAGTTAATATAAATAGAGTTGATTTGTTAAAACAAAATACTATACATCCAACAGAAAAACCCATTAGATTATATCAATGGATATTAGATAACTATGCTAAAGAAGGGAATAAGATATTAGATACTCATTTAGGAAGTGGTAGTATAGCAATAGCTTGTCATAACTTAGGGTTTGATTTGACTGCTTGTGAATTAGATAAGGAGTATTATAATGCAGCTATAAAAAGAATAGAACAACATAAAGCACAAAAAAGAATATTTTGAAGTTTGTAATAAAGGATAATAAAGATAAGCAAAGTTTGATAAACTATCTTAAAGAATTAGGTAGTGATTATACAGTTGAGGTTAAGAAACAAAAAAACAATAGATCAATGATGCAGAACAATTATTATTGGAAATGTATAGTACAAGTATTAGCAGAAGAACTAGGCTATTTTAATGATGAAATGCACGATACATTAAAAGTTAAATTTGCAAGTGAATGGTCAAGTATAGAAGTAAACAATAAAACAATAGGACTACAAACAGTAAATAGTACTGCAAGAATGAATACTAAAGCATTTGAAATGTATGCAGAAAATATACGTATATGGGCATTGAGTGAATTAAACATAAGATTAATGTTACCAAATGAATACAAATGATAGTAAATAAATCTTGGGCTATGCCTAATAAAAATACATTTCAAATAAGTCCTATTAAAAATTTAATAGATAAATATAATTGTGTTAACTTATTTAATTATAAAGAAAGATTCATAAGTATTGATCCTTTTTCTAATAATAATAAAATAGCAACCATAACAAATGATTTAGACAGTCAGTTTAATACTGATTATAATTTAGATGCCTTAGATTTTTTTAAAAAAATGAATAATAATACAATAGACTTAGTATTGTTTGATCCTCCATACAGTCCAAGACAAGTAGCAGAATGTTATAAGAAGTTGGGAAAATCAGTTAACATGAAAACTACACAGTCTAGCTTTTGGGGTAATCTAAAAAAAGAAATATCAAGAGTAACAAAAAAAGATAGCAAGGTCATTAGCTTTGGGTGGAATAGTAACGGAATAGGAAAAGAAAATGGGTTTGAGCAAATAGAAATACTATTAGTTGCACACGGGGGAAATCATAATGATACAATATGTGTGGTAGAAAACAAATTTAAATAATTTCTATTATATAGTATAGAATTGAATAATCAATCTTTTTCAATTATGGATAAACGAATAAATAACGGAGGTGCAAGAAAAGGTGCAGGACGTAAAAGCAAATCAGAAGAACAAAAGTTAATTGAGAATTTAACACCTATGAATGATATGGCATTAGATTCTTTAAAACAAGGATTAGAGAAAAAAGAACAATGGGCTGTAAAGTTATTCTTTGAATACTTTTATGGTAAACCACAACAAAGAGTAGATGTAACTACAAATGATGAAAGTATTAATATGCCTTTAATAAACTTTGTAGATTCTGGAACTGAATAATAAATATAAAGAACTATTTGAATCTGATGCTAGATACTTTATAATTACAGGTGGTAGAGGATCTGGTAAATCATTTGCAGTAACTGTATTTCTAACATTACTTACAATGAGTAAAAACATTAGGGTATTGTTTACAAGATATACAATGGTATCAGCACATCTATCTATTATACCTGAGTTTTTAGAAAAGATAACATTACTAGGATTTGAAAATATATTTAGCGTAAACAAAGCTGAGGTATTAAATCTAGGTAATAATTCAGATATACTATTTAGAGGAATAAAAACATCAGCAGGAAACCAGACTGCAAGTTTAAAATCATTACAAGGTATATCATGTTGGGTATTAGATGAAGCAGAAGAACTAATAGATGAAGATATATTTGATACTATTGATTTAAGTATTAGAGAAAAAGATGTACAAAATAGAATCATATTAATACTAAATCCTGTTACAAAAGAGCATTGGATATACAATAGATTTTTTCAAGATAAAGGTGTACAGGCTGGTTTTAATGGCGTTAAAGACAATGTATGTTATATCCATAGTACATACCTAGACAATAAAGAAAACCTCTCTAAGAGCTTCTTAGAGCGTATTAGGACCATAAAAGAACGTAATATAAAAAAGTATAAGCATAAAATACTAGGTGGTTGGCTTGATAAAGCAGAAGGTGTAGTGTTTGATAATTGGACAATAGGTAAATTTAATCCTGATGGACTACAAACATCTTGTGGTATGGACTTTGGATTTAGTGTTGATCCTGATAGTTTGATAGAAGTAGCTATTGACAAAAAGAAAAAGAAAATGTATGTTAAAGAGCATATATATAAGAATGGTTTAAAATCTCATGAATTAGCTAAGATAGTATTAGATAAAGTAGATAATAAACTTATAATAGCTGATAGTGCAGAACCTAGATTAATAGAAGATTTAAAACACTTAGGAGTTAATATAAAACCTGTAAAAAAAGGTACAATAGAAAGTGGTATAACTAGGATGCAAGATTATGAATTAGTAGTATGCCCAGAAGCCACTAATATTGCTAAGGAATTAAATAACTATGTATATGCAGATAAAGGTTCTAAGTTATATGTAGATTCTTACAATCATGCTATTGATGCTATAAGATACAACGTAATTTACCATTTAGACAATCCTAATTATGGTAGGTATTTTGTACAGTAAACTAAATATTAATTTTTTCTATATATAATTATGAAAATAAATGTTAGGAAAAAAGGTAAGGTAAAAACCTTTAACTTAATAAAAAGTTGGTCAGATGTTACTGTTGAAAAATGGGTTAAGTTAGTAAATTTACACAAAGGTAGTAGAAGTAAAGAAGCATTAGAAACAATAAGTGCATTATCAGATATACCTAAAAAGTTAATAAATGAATTAGGAATACAAGATGTTGCATTAATACTTACAAAACTAAGCGAATTACAAAAACTATCTAAAAGCAAGTTAAGAAGGATAATTAAGGTCGAAGATCAAGAGTTTGGTTTTCATCCTAATTTAGAAGATATAACATTAGGTGAATGGTCAGATATAGAACATTATATAAAATTAGGTGTAGAGAAATTTATGCCACAAATTATGGCAGTTTTATATAGACCATTAGTAGAACAAAGAAATGATAAGTATAGTATTGAAGCATATAGTGGTAATATTGATGTTAGGTCAGAATTATTTAAGAAGATGAAAGCAGAAGATGTACAAGGTGCTATGGTTTTTTTTTATCATTTAGGAAACGAATTACTGAAGATTTTGCCATTATATTTAACGCAAGCTATGATACGAGTGCAGAAGGAGATAAAGGACAAAGTTTTGCAGAAAAATGGGGTTACTTTGGCATAATGTATAGATTGTGTAATGGAGATATAAGTAAATTAGAAACAATAACTAAACTAAATTTATTAGAAGCATTTACATGGCTTAGTTATGAAACAGATTTAGAAAGTACAACAAAAGTAAAAATAAATGGCAATTAATAATAAGACTTATAATAACGTAATAGATACACTAAAAAATTTAGGTACAAATCATTTACAAATAAGTACAACAACAGTAGGTGATATATTTGATATAGATTTAGAAAAAAATACACTATATCCATTAATGCACCTAAACCCTGTAAATGTAACAACAAGAAGAACAGAACTAGTATATAATTTTCAGGTGTTTATAATGGATTTAGTTGAACCTGATGGTAGTAATGAACAAGAAGTATATAGTGATGTATTACAAATATGTATAGATATTATAGGTATATTAAGTAATTCTAAATGGCAAGCACAATTAGCATTAGATATTAATGCACCTGTATATTTTGCAGAAGGTGATTTTACTTGTGAACCATTCAAAGAACGATTTGATCAATCAGTTACAGGATGGGTATTTAACTTAGGTGTTACAGTACAAAATAGCTTCCAAACTTGTGAAGTACCAATGACAGATACATTTATAGGAAAATGATAAAATTTAAAATAGGAAAATTAACAATACAACTTATACCACCAAAAATAACTTATGGATTATAATGAACTATTAGAAAAATTAGAAGCAATAAGTATAGAATTTGAAAGTTATACAGACTATCCACAAGCAGCAACTAACAATGCTAAACGTGCAAGAAAATGGAAAGAAGAAAATGGTAGTGATTGTGGTACAAGAGTAGGATGGACAAGATCATCACAATTAGCAGATAGAAAACCAATTAGTAGAGATACAATAGCACGTATGGCTTCATTTAAAAGACATCAGCAAAATAAAGATGTACCATATAGTGAAGGGTGTGGTGGTTTAATGTGGGACGCATGGGGTGGTTCTAGTGGAGTAAATTGGGCAATTAGTAAATTAAAACAAATAGATAAAAATAAAAAATAATTATGGCAGACTTAACAACAACAATTACTGAAAGTGTAACCTTAAATGGTGCAACTAGAGGTACAACAAATGTAATAAATACAACAGGTATAGTAGATGTATTTGAACGTATATTAACTTGTTCACATTCTAATACAACAACTATTGCAGTATTTGGTTCTACACCTCATGCTTCAGCAGGTGCATTAGATGTAGAAAACTGTAAGTATCTTAGGGTGACAAATCTTAGTACAACAGATGATATTAAATTAGCACTTATAACTACTAATACTAATTATCAAGTAACAGTAAGAGCAGGTGCATCTCATGTATTATTTCAAGCTGAAGAAGTTGCAATAGGTGAAACTGATACATCCCCTGCATTTGGTACATTAGAAGATATTACAAGTGTACAAGTAAGACCAGCAGCTACAACTGATGTACAAGTAGAAATATTTGCAGGACTTGTTTAATGGCACAATCTTTTGATAATATAGAAAGATATTTAGAAAGTTTTGGTAAATATGTAGTAAAACAAGCACGTACAAATTTAACTAAAGCTAGAAAAAACGTATCTAAGGATTTATACAACTCTGTTAAGTTTAAATTAAAACAAGAAGGTAGTAATTATAATGTAGAGTTTTATATGTTAGATTATGGTACGTTTGTAGATAAAGGTGTAAGTGGTAATAAGAAAATACAAGAATTTACAACTTATGATGGTAGAAGGGTAGAAAGTCCTTTTAAATACACAAATAAAATGCCACCTACAAGTATATTAGCAAAATGGATAAGTGCAAGAAGAATAAAAGGTAGAGATAAAAAAACAGGTAGGTTTATTAGTAATAAATCTTTAGCATATCTAATAGCAAGTAAAATAAAAAGAGATGGAATTAAAAGCACTAGCTTTTTTCAAAGACCATTAGGATTAGGTTTAGATAGATTTGGTGTAGGTCTTTTAGGTGCAATTAAAGAAGATGTAACATCTGCATTTTCAGATATGTATAAAACAACAGTATAAATATGGCAAATATAATATTAGAACAACAACCAAAATATAATCCATTTCCTGCTGCACAAGATGTAATATTTGCAGTATCAGAAAATACAGTAGTAGCAAATCAAACAAGAGTTAAATTTATAGCTAATGTATATGTTGATTGGAATAAAACAGCATTAGGTACTGCTAACACTTTAGTTGCTACATTAAAAACAACACCTAATAATGCAGGTGTAGGTATATTTGATCTAAGACCTATTGTAGAAAGCTTTGTCAATTCAGATAACATACCTGAACACGCAATAGATACAACATACTCTTTAATATTTGGTTGGAATAATGGACAGCCTAAATTTAAAGATAGTGTATATAGTAATCAAAATCAATTTCCTATACATTTAATAGACAAATATAGCTGGGCTAAACATACTGTAAAGTGGTTAAAAGTTAAATTTCAAATAGAATATTTAGGTGCAGATGCAACTGAACCTAATAATGTAAATATAGATACAGATTTTTTATTTACAGGTTCTTATCTTTATTATAATGGTTATCTAAGTAAACAAGATACTTTAGATTTTGGTCAATTTTCTAACAATTTTGGATGGGATTTAGAAAAAGCAGGTTTTGATTTAGCAGGTAATACTATTAGTTATATACAAAATTCTCCAACATCTAGGTTTTTATCTAATTGCCCTACAGATCAATATGCAAGAATTGGTGATTATGGAACTATACCAATGTTTAACACAATGGATAGAAGTTTTACAACAGGTTCACCACAATCAGGTACTTGTAGAATAGATTATATAGAAATAAAAATGTACAATGTATCTAATGCACAAATAGGTAGCACAATACAAGTTGATAATGTTAATACAACAGGTGGTTATAAAAACAAAGAACCTTATGCATTAACTAAGTATTTATTTGCAGGTGTATTTCCTGCTAATTTAAGAGGCTGGAGTACAGATTTTCAAGGACAAATAAACAATATTAGTTATTATACAGTACAAGCATTTGGAGCAAACCATACAGCAGTAACTAAGATTTATAACATACATATTATATGTAATAATTCTTTTGGATATGAAGGAATAAGATTAGCATGGTTAAATAAATTTGGCGGTTGGGATTACTATACTTTTAATCAAAAATCAGTTAGATCAATATCTACAAGAAAACAACAATACACACAAAATAATGGTACTTGGAATAAAGCATCATATAGACCACATGGTTTTAAAGGTGGTATGAAAAATTTTAGAGTAAATGCAAAAGAAAGACTACAAATTAATACAGATTTTTTAAATGATTTAGAAAGTGCATGGATAGAAGAATTAATGAACAGTCCAGAAGTTTATATAATAAATCAATATTCAGCAGATGATTCAGCAGGAATAATTAACAAATATGTAGAACCTGTAATATTAACAACAAGTTCATTTACAAGAAAGACAAAAGCAAATGATAAGTTAATACAGTATACATTTGAAATAGAACGTAATAGTGATTTAAGAACACAAGCAGTATAAAATGAGTACACAGTTAATATTATATCCGCAAAACTATAATAGTTATTCATTCAATAACGTACAACTTTTAAATGAATACGCATCTAATATTACATTTGTAACTCCTGCAATAAGTACAACAGGTATGAGTGCAGCAGGTTTAACTTGGCCTGTTACATTGGCTGGTACAGTACCTGCACAATTTGGTAATTTTAGATTGTTTTATACTGATACTACAACTGCTATTTTTAGTGCTACTACAATACCTACTATAAGTCCATCAGCAAATACTTTAACTCTACATTCTAGTAGTGGTACAGGTTCTAATGGTAGTTTAGCAGGTGCATATCAAAAATTAAGTGGTTTAGGTATAGGTGGTCAATATACATTAACAATAGAACATGGTGCATTACCTGCTGGTTCTGAATTTCAAATAGGTTGGCAAGGTGCAGGTATTTTTAATTTTGATTCTTTAGTTGTAGGTACAGTTAGTAATACATTTACTGCTATAAATAATTCAGGAAATACTGTAACAACTTTTGATTTTACTGCACAAGTAGTTGATCCTATAATATCAATAGCTTATAAAAACACTACAAATCAAACTATAGTTATATCTAAAATAAGTGTTACAGAAAATCCTAATACTATACCACAAACACCTATTGATTTATCTGATGGTCAAGTTATATGTGATTTATATCAAGAAGAAGATATACCATTAACTTTAAGTATTGATAACTTTAAAAATGCAGCAGAAAAAACACAATCATATTCTAAAGATTTTGATTTACCTGCAACTAAAAGAAACAATAAAATATTTACACATATATTTGATGTACAAAAAACAATAGAAAATGTATTTGATTTTAATCCATATTTAAGAACTAAAGCAGTATTAAAACAAGATGGTTTATTAATTTTTGAAGGATCATTACGGTTAATAGAAATAAAAGATAATGATGGTGAAATAAGTTATAATGTAAATCTATTTGCAGAAACTATTGCATTAAAAGATGTTTTAGAAGGTAGAACTTTTTCACAATTAAATTTAGATGAATTAAATCACAATTATAATTATAATAATATTGTTAATTCTTGGGAAGGTCAATTACAATTAATATCAAATCTAGCTTCTGATAGCTTTGCCTTAGTTAGTGGTTTACCTACTAATGAAACTAATGTTTTAAAATATCCGTTTGTAGATTGGACAGGTAACATTGATTGTACAGGAACTGAACCTGAATTAAGAAGATTAGAAGATGCTTTTAGACCTTTTATTCAATGCAAATATTTATTAGATAATATAGCTAGAGATGCAGGTTATACTTTTGTATCTGAATTTTTTGATAGTGCTGAATTTTCTAAACTATATATAGATTTTAATTGGGGTGCAACTGAAGGACCTGCATCATGGTCTGATAATGGTCAAGCATTATATGGTTTTGGTGATCCTAATTATTTTGCAGCAGCAACTAATACTATATGGCAATGGGAAAGAGATGGTTCATCAATAGGTAATTCAGATTTTAATGCAAATTCAGGTTGGGATTTAGCAAATAATAAATTTACTTGTCAGCAACAAAATACTTATTATAAATTTTATATAAGATGTGTTGTAACAAACACAAATGCAGGTGGTTTGAATACATTAAATTATTTAAGAGTTGTAAGAAACAATGTAAGTGGTACATTTGGCACGGCAGGTACATTTGATTATTGGGATATAGCAACACCTAATACAGATTTATCAGGTACAATAGGTAGTCAGCATCATACCTTTATACTTTCATTTTTTGGTACACCTGGAATACCATTAGGATTAAATGATGAATTGTATATAGAATGGAGTGGTTCAACTTTCTTACAACAAACTAATACAGATCCCTTTACTGATAGTAGAATTTCAGGTTATGTATATAACAATGCAACAGCAGTTACATCAGGTAATTTTAACACAAAAAGAGGTGAAACGAAACAATGGGAATTTCTAAAGGGTCTAATGACAATGTTTAATTTAATTAGTATGCCTGATCCAAAAAATCCTAATAATATAATTTTTGAACCTTACGGAGATATGTTTGTTAGTGAAACATCAGGAACTACATTAAGTGAAAGAAGTATAAAGCATGATTGGACAGATAAAATAGATATATCTAAAATTGATTTAAAACCTATGGAATTAAATCAAATGGTAAAGTTTAAATATGTACATGATGAAGAAGATTATGCTTTACATACATATAAAATAGCTAGTAATGGCTTTGAATATGGTACAAAAGAGTTACCAGGCTCTTCAGCTATAATAGGTTCAAATCAAATAACTAATTTAGTAGGTGTAGAAGAAATAGTAGCAGAACCTTTTGCACCTACAATAATAAAACCTATACAAGATGTATTTCCAACTTTTATAATACCTGTTATATATGGTTCAAATGGTAATAATACTTTTGATAGTATTGATAATGCACCACGGATATTATATAACAATGGTAGAGTAGATGGTGATTATGATGTTCCAGGACAAAATGGTGTAGATGGCGGTATAAAACCTGATTATTTACAATTTTCACATTTTAATCCAACTGTACCTGCTGATGATACATCTTATGATTATAATTTTGGTTCATGTCAATTATTTCCAAACGTTGCACCTGTATCACAACCTGTAAACAATTTATACAATATATATCATGCACCTTATTATGATGAACTTTATGATGTTAATACAAGAATAATGACCTGTAAAGTATATTTAAATGCTGCTGATATAAATACTTTTGATTTTAGAGATAAAGTAATGATAAAAAATAAAGTATATAGAGTAAATAAAATAGATTATAAACCAAATGCATTATCAACTGTTGAATTTATACTACTACCATAATGAGTAAAACAATACAAACAAAAAAAGGATTAGTTCTAAAACCTGATAGCATATCAGATTTAGGAGATGTTACATTTACTGATGGATCACTTACAGGTTTATTTGCAGATCAAAAAACTTGTGAAGCTTATGGATATAAATATAATTTAGCAACAGGTACTTGTAGTGCATTTACAACAAACTTTAATATAGTAGGTTCTGTAACTGAAAGAAATAAAATAAATTTAGGAACAAATAATGAAATACCTGCAAATGCACAAAATAATTTAGTTATAGGTACGAGTAATTTACAAGATGGTTTTAATAACAATACTTTTATTTTAGGTAATGAACATGAAATAGAAGTAGAAATGAAAAATTCATCTATATTAGGTGGTTCTAGGGGTACAGTATCAAGACAAAGCGAAATAGCAATAGGTGGTGGTAAAAGAGCAATTTCAGATAGCACTAATGCAGTTACATTAAACAGTAGAAGACAAACATCGACATTAGAACTTAGTTGTGTTACAATAGATAATACTGCAACTAATATGACAATACAAGGTGATGGTGAAAGTTTTATAAATGTACAAAATAATTCTATTATAGGTTTTGATATTTATGTAACTAGACTTGAATTAGGTGGTACACGTGGAGTTGCAGGTAATTACTCTTATAGGAATATTAGAGGTGCAGTAAAATAGATTAACAGTTATAATATGTCTTTTGTTATTGGATTTGAAAGAAATATAGCAAAAATAGGTGTTAATGGAACTTGTACTATGGTAGACAGTACAACAGGTGGTGTGCCATCAATAACAGTAAATGTAACTGATAGAAATACAATTAATAATTTATGGAGTGCTTCAGTAACACTACATGAAGTAATAAGTGAAACAACATTTTAAAATATGGCAAAGCAAGAAATAGTAGAAGCAATAGTAAAATCAAATATAGGTGAAGTAGCTGAAGGACTTGATAAAGCTAAAAAAAGCACTAAAGAATTAGCAGATAGTACAAAAGATGCTGATAAAGGTTTTGGTAGAGTAGGTAAAGCAGTTAGAGGTATAGGTACTGCACTTAAAGCAGCAGGTATAGGTATTGTAGTAGGTTTATTTATAAAACTTATGGATGTATTTAGACAAAACCAAAAAGTAGTAGATACTTTTAATACTGCTATGCAATTTTTAAATATTGCATTTAATGATTTATTTAAATTTTTAGAAGGTAATATAGGTACAGTTGTAGGTTATTTTAAATCTATTTTTGAAGATCCTGTACAATCACTTAAAAACTTTGGTAATGCAATAGTAGATAATGTTATAGAAAGATTTAATAGCTTAATGGACGTATTTGGGCATTTAGGAGATGCTTTTATGAAATTTTTTGCAAGAGATTTTGAAGGTGCATTGTCTAGTTTAAAAGAAGCAGGTAAAGAAAGTGTTGATGTAATGACAGGTGTTGATGATAGTGTTGATAAAATTACAGAAACAGTAACAAAAGGAACTAAAGCAATAAAAGAATATGCAAAAGATACATTAGAAGCAGCAGAAAATTTAGTTGAATTAAATAAAAATGCAGAAATAGCAGCAGCATTAAATCAACAAATTATAGAACAAAAAGATAGAGAGGCTGAGATACAAAGACAAATTAGAGATGATGAAACTAGGTTAATGGAAGATAGAATGGCAGCAAGTTTACAACTTAAAACTATTTTAGATGAACAAGAAAAAGCTATGTTAGCTAATGCAGAAGCAGTTACAAAAGCAGCACAAGCACAATTTGATTTAACAAAAAGAGATGAAGATTATTTAGCATTAATACAAGCAAAAACAGAAGAAGCAGGAGTACTAGCACAAATAGAAGGTTTTAGAAGTGAACAAAAATCACAAGATATTGCTTTAACTAAAGAACAATCAGAAACTTTAAAAGAACAAAAACAAGTAGCATTAGACAATGCACAAGCACAATTAGAAGCGTATGGACAATTAGCAGGTGCATTGAGTGGTTTAGCAGGTGAAAACAAAGCACTAGCAGTAGCAGGTGCAATAATAGATACTTATGCAGGTGCAAATAAAGCGTTTGCAGCAGGGGGTCCTGCTGGTTTTATTACAGGTGCAGCTATAATAGCTTCAGGATTAGCTAATGTTAGAAAAATAATGGAAACAGATGTAGGTAGTGGTGGTGGAGGATCAGCACCTACTGCACAAGCACCAGCACCTCAAATGTTAAGTGGTGCATTTGATTTAGGTGGAGTTCAAGCACCTGAACCTGTACAAGCATTTGTAGTAACAGATGATATGACTAATAGTCAAGATAAGTTAGCAACAATAAGAAGAAGAGCAACAATTTAAAATCAAACAAATATAAATTTAATCTATATATAAATATGCCGTGTAAAAAATGTAAAGATGGAAAATATAAGTATGGTAATACAGGAGAATGCAAATACGATACTAAAGAAGAATGTGATAAAGCTAATCCTAATAAATATAATAAAATGAAAGAATATCCTACACCTTTAGGTAAAAAAACCTATGATGAATACGCAAAAGAATTAAAAGAGTTTAATTTAAGTGCAGAACCTAAACTAACAAAAGTAGAATTAGGTTTAGTTGATGATTTAAAAAGTTTAAAGAAACAATTTGACAGTAAAATAACACCTGCATTTAAAGAAATATCTAAAGAAAAATCTGAATTAAGGGGAAAAGGTGAAAAAGCAGAAGCAACTGTAAATAAAATTGATAATGAAATAGAACAAAAACTAAAACTTGTAGAAAAACAAGCAAAGGATTTAGGTATTAGTATTAATGATATACCTGAATATAAATCATTAAAAAGTGTATTAAGTATAATACCTGATATGTTAGTGGTGTTTAAATCAGTTCAATAAAAATCAAATAATTAATATGAAAAAGAAACCTACAAAAATAGTTGAATTAGTTATAGAAGAAAACAACGAAATGTTAGCAATAGATGCTATTAGTTTAGTATCAGCACCTGCAATAGAACAGGACTTTGTATTTTTTGGAAAAGAAAAACACAATCTTACATTTGCAAAAGTAGATGAAGATAAACGTATGTTAGTAAGTCCTGCACTAATACCTAATAAACAAATATTTCGATACAATCCACAAACTGATAGTGAGTATTATGTGTATTTTAGTAAAGATACTGTAAGACAAGCGGCAGAACTATATC
>VTLG01008276.1_pt1 | contig 14139 bp, 11 predicted proteins | sample 4694571 | NCBI WGS metagenome assembly VTLG01 (sample SAMN12604809, study PRJNA352737) | marine metagenome | biome: ENVO:00000447; feature: ENVO:00000209|ENVO:00000569|ENVO:01000036; material: ENVO:00002151; isolation source: viral sequences binned using virsorter ...
TTAGGAGCAGAAGAAAAGGATGATAAGTAATATATTCAAACCACATCCTAACCCAACAATGAGGGTTATTAGTCTAGGAGCGGGAGTTCAATCTTCTGTCGTTGCTCTTATGGCTGAACGTGGGGAGATTACACCCAAGCCAGATTGTGCAGTATTTGCAGATACACAGGCAGAGCCAGATGAAGTTTATACACACTTGGCATGGTTAGAAACACAACTATCATTTCCTATATATCAGACAACTGCGGGTGACTTACGAAGAAGTATTACAGAGGGCATCAACATTAGAGGTACAAACAAAAATTATTGTGTCGTGCCTTTTCATGTCAAAGATGGGTTTGGTCGTAGACAATGTACAACGCAATTTAAAATAGAACCTATACAAAAAAAGTTTAGACAATTACTTGGTGTAAAGAAAAATCATAAAGTCAAACAAGGTGTAATACTTGAGCAATGGATTGGTATTAGCACAGACGAATTGCAACGTGTCAAAGAGTCTCGAGATAAATGGTTATATAACAGATGGCCACTGATAGAGCTAGGTATGAAAAGATATGATTGTCAGAATTGGTTTGCAAAACATTATCCCGAGAAGTATTTACCAAGATCAGCTTGTACATTTTGCCCATACAAAAATAATAATGAGTGGAGACATTTAAGAGATAATGATCCAAAAGGTTGGGCAGATGCAGTAGCAGTAGACAAAAAGATTAGAACTACGGGCACAGACAAAGGAAGAGAACAGTTTGTTCATCGTTCATTAGTTCCCTTAGACGAAGCAGATTTACAAACAATAGAAGAGAAAGGGCAACTATCATTTCTTGATGAATGTGATGGTATGTGCGGTATGTAATGAAAGATAAAAATACGATAAGTTTTTTAGAACGTATGGAGATGAGTAGTCTTGAGCAAGAATGGACTGTGCCTCAGTCGTTTCCAGACTTAACAGATTCTAAATACATAGCGATCGATTTAGAAACATCTGATCCAAATTTATTAGAACTTGGTCCAGGGTGGACACGTAATGATGGATTTATTGTAGGCGTTGCCATAGCAGCGGGTGACTTTGTAGGTTACTATCCTTTCAGACATGAGGGTGGTGGTAACATACCAGAAGAAAAAGTCTTTTCATGGCTAAGAAAGCAACTTAACACACCACACATTCCAAAAATTATGCACAATGCTATGTATGATGCGGGGTGGCTGAGATGGGCAAACGTAGAAGTCAAAGGTAAGATTATAGATACGATGATTGCTGCACCTCTTATTAACGAGAATAGATTTAGCTATGCACTTAATGCACTTGGCCGTGATTATTTAGGCAAACGTAAGAATGAAAAGATACTCAATGCAGCAGCTAAAGATTTTGGACTTGATCCAAAGAAAGAGATGTGGAAGCTACCCTCACGATTTGTAGGCACATATGCAGAACAAGATGCATCTCTTACACTAGAATTATGGAATAGATTTGAACAGGAGATCAGACAACAAGAACTTACAAGTATCTTTGAGTTAGAAACTGCACTTATACCTCTTGTGCTTGAAATGAGGCAAAAAGGTGTCAGAGTTGATTTAGACAAAGCAGAGCAGACTAAAACAAAACTTTTGCAAATGAAGAAACAAGTAATGAAAGAAATTAAGGATGATACCAACATAGATATAGAGCCATGGGTATCAACAAGTGTTGCCAAGGTATTTGATCATTTTAACATACATTACGAAAGAACAGGTAAGAGTGAACAACCTTCTTTTACCAAGGCATGGTTACAAGGATGTCCACATGCCATAGCATCTAAAGTATTAAGACTTCGAGAACTTGATAAGGCACACAACACATTCATCGATAGTATACTTAAACATAGTTACAAAGGCAGAATACATTGTGAGTTACATCAGCTTCGTAATGATGATGGTGGTACAGTTACAGGTAGGTTTAGTTCATCCAATCCAAATCTTCAGCAGATACCATCACGAGATCCAGAGATTAAGAAAATGATTCGTGGTTTATTTATTCCAGAAGATGGAGAGCAGTGGGGCAGTTTTGATTATAGTAGTCAAGAGCCGAGGTTATTAGTGCATTACTGTAGTGTCGTCAATCAAGGCAGTGAAATACTCAATGATATTGTAGAAAAATATCAGACAGAAGATGTGGACTTTCATCAGATGATGGCAGACATGGCAAACATTACTCGTAAAGAGGCCAAGACAGTTAATCTAGGTATTATGTATGGGATGGGTAAACAGAAGCTTGCAGACACACTTGATATTAAACTTGATGATGCCAATGAGTTGTTACAAACCTATCATCGTAAAGTTCCATTTGTTAAAGAACTTGCAGATCGTGTCATGAATAAGGCACAGAAACATGGTAAGATTAGAACTGTGCTAGGTCGGATGTGTCGCTTTGATATGTGGGAGCCGAAGACGTTTGGTTATAATCAGCCTATGAAGCGTGAAGATGCAGAAAAAGAATACGGACCAGGGATTAGACGAGCCTTTACATACAAGGCACTAAATAGATTAATCCAAGGCAGTGCAGCAGATCAAACCAAGAAAGCTATGGTGGATTGTTTTAACGAAGGATTAGTGCCACTGCTAACAGTGCATGATGAACTTTGTTTTAGTGTCGGTTCACAGAAACAAGCAGATAAAATTACAGAGATTATGGAACAAGGATTACCACTAAAAATACCAAGTAAGGTTGATCAAGAACTCGGTAAAGATTGGGGAGAAGTTGGTTAGGTTGTAACATTCTGCATACGATCTACGAGTCGTTGTGCTCTGTTGGTCACTTGGTTATACCATCTCGAATCTTTCATTTGAGCGGCAGCCTCAGACCAATCGCCAGAGTCAACGGCTTGCTTCATCTTGTGAAAGCGAGATAAACGAGGCCGTCCCATATTAAACATCATATTGGCTATGATTCTTTGTACCTCTTCTGGTAGATCATCAAAATTATTATATAACAATCGACATTCATTCGTTGTGACTTCTACATCCTGGTCAAACAATTCATTGACACGCTCTTCATCTACCTTTGTGCCAACCTCGAGACCATGCTCTGGGTCTGTACTTTGAATAAGGTGCCCAATTCCGCACGTAGGCAAACCAAGGTGGTCGAGATAGATTTCATACTTCACGCCCTCATCGACTTTTAGTTCTTCTCTTAATTGTTCTATATTCATTACTGACTTCCTACTGTTGCTCTGGTTACAGGATTTGGTACCAAGATTGGATTTACACCACCTGCAGATCCTACGTTAGCGGGTGGTTTTATGTCGGGTACATTTATGCCTTTTATATTTGTTATAGCTCTGTCTCTCATTTGTTTAGCTTCTGGTGATAATCCAAGCGGACCTTCAGACTTAACAGGCACAACTGCTGATGCAGGAGTTAAACCCATCTGACCTAATACTTGTTGTGATGATGTTTGCATGAATTGTAAAGCTTGACCAAACGCATCGCCACCAGGCTCTCTACTCGCAAGTAATACTTTCATTACTCTAGGATCTCTCAACGCTCTACTCATGACCATGTAAAAAGCAGCAGCGGGAATAGTTGCAAGTGGAGCAGTGAGCATTCCATAAAAACCTAAACCTAATGCAATTGTTGGTGCAGCAAGTCCACCTTTACCCTGTAGTGAAGCGTTAGACACTGCCACCATGTTGTCTGCTAACTGAAATAAATTATCTGATTGTTGTTTACCAAACATTGTTTCTATTGTTTCACGGCCATAACCATTTAAAGTGCTCTGTAAGTTACCACCTAATCTGCCAGACACAAAAGCCTCTCTAAAAGCGGGTGACTCTACATCTCCTAATGATCTAAGTATTCTTGTCATGGCAGCGTCTTTAACCGCTTCTACTGTAACCGCATCAAAACCGCCTAAATCGCTAACAGTTCTATCGCCAACTTTAAGTGTACCATTTTGAAAAGCTTTAATTCTATTGGCATTGCCTCTAGAAAATAAATAGCTAACCATGCCTTCAGCATCATTGTTTGCTAATGATTGCACAAACTTATTTGTATCAAAGGCTTTTAAATTTGCGAGTTCAGCATTTCTAAATTTAATAACATTAGCAAGTGTAGTATCTCCAAATCTATCTAAAACATTTTTATCAAATTGAGCACCTGTTTGTTTTAATAATGTTGAGAGTTTATTAATTTGTGTTAATTCATCTCCACTAAACAATACATTTTTTGTTGTGCCTAATTCATCTATTTTACGAGCAAGTTTAATCCCATCTATTTGCTCAACGCCATTACGCAAAGAAAAATTACTTGGATCATTCATCTCTCGTTTGAACCATTCTTTGGCAAACTGTTGTCTCGTTGCATCAGCAGTTGTTGCTCCAATTTTTCTGCCTTCACGTATTTTTGTTAACTCGTCTTTTTTCTCATTTATTGTTCTTCTAAAAGCATTCTTTGTTCTGCCTTCTGACATTGTTCTTAAATAAGTTTCAGCATCTGCGATATTATCAAACAATCTGTTTCCTGGTCCGACTATCGTAATTTTTCTTAATGTACGATCTCCTACCTCTAGTCCTTCTATACCCGCAGTACCTCTAATAATTTTTAGTAAACGTTTTAAACGTTGAGGCTCGTTAGGTTTTACAAGATCGTCTAGATATTTTGAAGGATCAAATTTTAATGTGCCTCTTTTTGTTTCTGAATATATTTTCTCAGCTATAACATCGTCAAATCGTTTCATACCATTTGCATAATATCGTCTTGATCTCTGTAAATTATTTAAACCTGTTTGAAGGGTTTGTAGTAAAGCGTTTGTTGGTTCTTCAGAAAACTCCATACCAGACTCACCAAGTAAAGATTTTAAAGATTGTTGATCTGCTCTTGTCAAACCTGTTCCAGACACATCCCTAAAATTTCGTAATATTAATTCTAAATTTAATTCAGCTTGATCAAACGAATCATTAAAAGAGTTTTTAAGCATTTGTAAATTTCCATTGGCAGTTGTAACTTTAAAAGCATCATCATACTGCATATCATTTAGAACTCGTCTTAAAAACTGTGCTTTTTCTGGTGTAAGGTAAGTATATTTTACGGCCTCTTCATCAGAAATCTGTCTGCCAAACCTAGCTACAGAACGTTGTTTTGTTAGTTGAATAGCGTCATTTATTTCTTTTAATATGGGTGCATTACCAGGAAAACTGCCTGTTTTGGCAGCATCATCAAGTGCTTGTTTAATTGGTGCTACTGGTATTATTTCGTTGTTTTTACCTAAAGATCTTGTGGCAGCAGTAAACAAAGCATCGGACTGTTCATCAAATATAGCTTTAGACGTTAGTAGCTTTCTTACTAAATCTCCACTTAATCTCTCTCCATTTTGTAATGGTCTTATAATTGACTCAACATCATTCTTAATTTGAGTGTCTAAAGCTTTTTCAGCACCTTTTATATTATCATCCAAAGTTGAATAAATTGTGCCAATGTCATTTTTAATTGTTGACTCTAATGTGTTTAATGCTTCTTGGTTCGTGCCTCGAAGACCACGTAGCTCTTGCATAAGTATTTTTAAATTTTGATCTGCAGCCTTTTGATTTGGAAAAATACCCTCGTAGATTGCTTGTAATCTGTTAAGAACTGGACGCAGTCCTGGTGCAGCACCTTCGATTGTTGGTCTAAAATCTTTATCTATTAATCTTGCAGCACCTCTTCTAGCGGCTTCAGCCTCTGGTCCAGCGGGACCTTTTATCAAACGACCAAATGCACGAGATATTAGCCGTCCAAGTCCCTCACCAGTAACACCTAACACTCCTTCAAAAGCAGCGTCTCTTAATATATCAGAAGGAGATTGTCTTTGATAACCTTGTGCAGTTTCATAAGCCTCTTCCGCTACTTTAGTTAATGCCATAGTGCCACCAACAACAAGAGCAGCGGGTATAAACGCTGATCCAGACATTGCAAGTCCTGCAATAAGTCCACTTCCTAACGGAGCACCCGCCTGTCCAAGAAAGTCTGCAAAGTCACCTGTTGAAAAACCTTCTTCATCAATAGCTATGTCACGGCCTTCACCAAGACCTAATATATCTCTTCCTTTTTGATTTAAAATAACACGGCCACCAGGGTCGAATGTATACGCATCCTCACCAATTTTATCATTAAGATAAGCTATCTTTTCATCTTTTGTCTCTCGTGCACCTAGTCCAGTTCTTAGTCCAAAATCATCAACACCTGTTTCATAATCAACACCAGGTAATTTTAAATCTGATATCTCACCCGCTTTTGCAGGCTTCATGGTTGTTGGTTCTATACCTGCTATTCTAAGTTTTCTAGCATAGTCTTGTATTTCTTCTTTTGAAGCCGTTGATAAATCTATACTAGGTGTGGCGGGTTGTGTTTCAAAAAGTTGAGGTTGGACAGTTTGCATTTCTTTAATAGCAGATTCAACTTGATCTGCATCAAGACCCTCAGTGTCTATAGTTACGCCACTTGGTAGTTCTATAAGTGCCATTTCAACCTAACAAAGCTTTATTAAATTTTTCTTTATCAAACTTACCATCAGTTAAGAGTTCACCTAACTTAAAAGTTTGAGTTTTTCCACCTTGCACACCACCTTGTGGTTTTGCGTATAAACCTAAATCTCTAACTTTAGCAAATTTAACGGGTACGCCACTTTGAAAAGTCAAACCATTAGTTGCAGCTAATACATCTTCTATTTCTGCAAGTGAACTTTGTTGGGTGAGTTCTACTTTATCATGTATACGTTGTAATCTTTTTAATAAAACCTTATCATCAACAAAAGCATATCCAGTAACACCCGCTGCACCACTTGTATATAATCCTACAATCTCTTGAGCTAATGATCTATCTACGTTTGATAGATTCTTTGAACCCTCACCCAATATTTGTTGTATCAAGGTGTTAGCTACTTCTTCCATGTCTCTGTTATATTCTTCAATATTAGAATAATTTTTACCAGCATCTATACCTGCAACATTAAAAGCTTTTTTAACCAAAGCTTTACCAGCGTTTAAACCACCTGTTATTTTGCCATCCGCAACATTAAAAATTTGTCCTTGAATAAGTGTCTGTAAGTTTCTTGATTTTGTAAAATTTAAGGCAGCGTCATCTACTCGTTTAGAAAAAGTATTAAAATCTTTTGGTGAAATTATTTTATCTTTTGATAATTTGTTTAAAGCCTTTTTGATTGAAGCAGCATTATCCATAGCTGCCTTTGTTAATGTTTCTGTTGTAAGACCAGGTGGTATACCATTTTTTCTAATAAAACCTGTAGTCAAACTAACTACATCACCTTTAGCATATTTTTTACCATCAACAGTTACTTCTTGGTCTGCTATAAAAAACTTTTGTGCTCTATCTTTAGAGCGTTCTTGTAGGCCATATCTTAATGCAGCTAGATCAACCTGTCTGTTAAAAGCATCTCTTTCTTTTTTATCTTTCAAAAACATATCTGCACCTTGATTAAGGCCATTCGCAATGTTGGTTATAGCATCTGGGTCTTTACCCGCAGCAATAGAAAAGAATACTTTTGCTAAAGCTAGATTTTTGTCCATGCCCTCATACTCTGGTGCATTCTGTTTGAACTCACTCATGAGTTGTTTAAGCTCTGATTGTTGCTCTTCTTGTGAGCCAGTAGTAATTAATTTTTCTACCTCTTCTTTTGTTGTTGCCTTAGGCACAACTTTATCGTCTATTGTTGTGTCATCTTTTTTAGTTTTAACTTTATCTTCTTTTGTTGTATCTACTTTGTCTGCTTGATTAATTCCTTGAGCTACACCACCCTCTTGATCTAATCCAATCATAGTCGAGTCTATAAAATCTTCTGGTGTAGATGTTTTATCTACATTTGGATCTGGAAATGGCTTCGGACCTTTTGAACCCTCTGGAATAATTTTTGTTATTTTACCAGGGATCATACCTATTGGTCTTTTAAATTTTTCATAACCCTCTATATTTGTCACACCAGGTATTTTTGTTTGATCAACTCCAGTTAAGTCAACATTACCGCCACCTTCTTGTAATTCTTTTCGAACGCCTGGTGTCATTCCACTAAAAGGTGTAAAAACATTCATAAGATTTGCAATGCCTTGAGCAGTTTTATCAACAGCTGTTGCACCAAGCTTTCCTATTGAACTTGCAATATACCCACCAGGACTTGTTGCTTTTTCTGGACTAAATAAACTTGCAAGACCCTCTGGATATTTAGATCTATTAAGTCTATTTCTAGCTATTTGTTTTACTTGTTCTCCAGTTAAATTAATTGTTGGATTATTACCAGATTGTCTACCTGCAATAAAAGACCTGTTAGGTTGAAAATATTTAGATCGTGGATTAGTAGAAAATATATTTGGGTTAGCTACAACAGGACCGCCAGGTTGAAAACTAGCAATACCACCCATAGTATTTAATCTATTACGAGCGTTTCGATTAAACATTTTTCGGTTCATTACACTCATTTACCGAATAACCCACCTAGTATACTGCCAAGACCACCTGTTCCACCACCACCAAAGGCACCAAATAAACTTGCAAGTCCACCCGCAAGACCACCTATTTGTGACAGACGGCTAGGATCTGGTGTGGTTGTCGTAGTTAGTTGCGTTTGTGTTGATGGGACACCTCTAAATATGTCTGACATAAATGATAGTCTTTGATATGGCTCAAACTGTTGGCTAAGAGATGTTTGTCTTAACGCATCTAATTCAGCTTGTTGTTGTGTTTGTTCTTGACCACCTAGTCCAGATAAAAGTTGTATATCTCTTAAATTAGCCGCTTGTTGAGCTTCACCTAAACCTGCAGTTGCAATACCTGCTTTAGTAAATAGCTCAGATGCTTTTTGTGCTCTGTCTTGTGCTGATTCAAAAGCCTGTGCTCTTAATCCCGCTGATTGTCTAGCAAAGGTATCTGCTAAATTTCTTTGTAATTCTTGTTCGGCCACTGCTTGTCTTGACCCACCAAATGCACCTTGTTGCACTGCACTACTACCAATTTGTTGACGAGCAATGTCCCCCTGTCTTTGTATGTCTGCTAAATTTTGATCAATAACATTTTGTATAAATGGATTCATAAAAGCTTGTGTAGAATCTGGCATTGCAGCCGATACACCCATACCAAGTATATCTGATCCTGCTTGTAACATTGGTTGAAAAGAACCTATACCCGCTACACCACGTTCAATTGCCTGTTGTTGTATAGGTGTAAGTCCTGCTACTTGTATTTCTGGAAAATCTACTGGCTGTTCGGCTGTTGTTCGGACATCCGTTAATAATTTTTCTAAGAAATCTCTTTGATAATCAGGTAAAACTGTTTTTTGTTCAACTGTTGAAACTGCCATTATGCCATACTCTCAAATTTATCCATTAAATCATACATAGCTTTTATACCTTTGTCCATGTCTCCGTTACCCGCACCCTTTACAGCCTTTTTTGTCATGACAAATTCTTCATCTGACAACGCTGCTTTTTGCACAGGCACACCATCTTGATAGATCATGCCTGGTATACTGTCCGAGGTCCCAGTGCCTGGACCCTCTATTAATCCACCAAACTTTGGCGGTCCACCCATAACAAGACCCATAATACCACCTGTATCAGAAGGCGGTTGTTTCTTTGCCATAATGGCTTGTTCAAGCTCTTCTATAGAACCATATGATGTATCCGTGTTGGGATCCATAAAATTTAAATTCATCAAACTACTTATTCCAGATTCCATCATTGTTTTATACTATCAAAAATTATATCTCTCGTCTATGTAACAATTTTTATTGTTCCACTATCATTAAATAAAGAACCCACTTCTAAGCCACTAGAACTCGTTGGTAAATCAGTCAATGTAATTTTAGTGGCTCGTAATTCACCAGGGTTTCTTTCTTGTGAAATAAATATCTCTAAAGAACGCACCAGATCCTCTACATACTGTCTAGTTATAACTTCAGGTGGTTCTGGTAACCTTGGTGGTGGTACGCCAACTAATGCCATTATCTTCTTCCATCTTCTCTAATATCAACTCTAGGTGTTCCCATCTTAAATTTACACCCTAATGCACTAGAATCAAGTCTTATTGCAAAAGATCTGCCTCTAATTCTATAATCTAGTTTTTCTGTAAACTGTTCAACTGGACTTGTTGCGGTTCTTGATGTTGTGCCTGTGCCTGTTTGATCAAAGTCAGAACCAGGAAAATCTCTTGCTTTGACTGTAAAAGTTGCGTTTGGAGAACTGCCTGTTACAGATCCAGTAAATGTTAAATCTGGTATGACTCTTTTAAGTGATACAAACTTATCTCCATCTCCTATATCTATTGGAGCAGTTTCTATAAACGCAGTCATAGCAGAAGTGTCATCATCAAACCCAGATTCATGGTTAAATAAATGTGGTGTGCTTGCAGCAATCGGAAAGTTTCTTATGCCACGATCTAACCAAGCTGTTCTTGATAAAGTTCCAAAGTACCACACCTTTTCTACATAGTTCCAGATAACATACTTATCATTCTCTGATGCACCCGCTGACGGATAAAACCACCACACCTCACCAAACTCAGAATTAATACCCGCAACAACTTTATCTTTTTCTTCTAGGTTAAAGTTTGTAAACACTTCATCTTTGACTGTGCAGGGCAATTGTGCGGTTTGTCCAGCGTGTACATAAAAGTTGTCAATACCCATCCAATATACCACATCTTCTGTAGCAATAGCTGCACTTGGGGACATAATAGTTATATTAGATGCAATCTGTGTAATACCAAATGTAAATGGCGGACCTATAAATCTCATAGAATGTAAAGACTTGTCTGTATAAACAAGTATCTCTCTTTTTGTTTCAACGGCCTGTACAAAAGTAGAGCCTGCACCAAGTCTCAAATCACCTGCAGTGTTTGTTGCGGTTGGAAACCAGTCTACTGGATTTTCTTGACTACTAAATCTTATAAGCAGTGGATCTTGTACACCATTTCCTTGTGCAGCACTACTACTAGAGTTTACTGCATCACAACCAAAAGCTATAACATGACGATCAACATCAGATACTAAAACTTGTTTTGCTATTGTTGGTACACTTTTTTCGCCACTAAAGGTAGAGGTTGCACTAAGTTCTATAGCTCTAGCACTTGTGCCTAATGTTTTATCCCAATAAAACAAACTACTATCCCTAGCATTTATAATTAAATCCTCACCAAAATTGTCATGTGACCAAGTTCTAATTTGTGCACCAGGCACTGTAACACTTGCAGCATTACCCCAACCTACAAAGTCATCATCAGATGAGGCGTTACCTTCAATTAAAAATACAGTTGCTCCATTAGCATGAGTAGCTGCAGTGGTCCCGTTTTGTGCTCTTGTTACTGTAAGATCATTTGTTGCTACGTTTGTAACTTTTAAAATTTCTTCATCTATTAATATAAAATCGTTGTTTGCTATACCTGTGCCACTTGTTACTGTGAGTGTTGTATCTGAATCACTAAATGTGCCACCCTCATTAATTGTTGTTGATAAAGCACCACTTGTTGTACCACTCCATTGACCTGCACCCCAACCTGTACCACCAACTGTGTTGTCTAGTCCTGTGTTTATTTGATATGTTCCCACTGTGCTACCACCACCATTACCAGAATCTGATGAAGTAGCTGCAACGGCAGAAGTTATTGTGTAAGTATTAGAATTTACAAAAGTTTGTATTTGATATTCTATGTTTAAGACATCGGCTGTAATATTACCACCTAGACTCGCTGCTCCAGAAAAAGTTACAAAATCACCTGCTATAGCTCCATGTGCTTGATCCGTTACAGTTATTGTTGTTGACCCATTTGTTGCAGCAAAGGTAACGTCACCAGCACTTGTTGTGCTTCTAATAGGTGTGATGTCATTAAAAGTTTGACCTTCTTCTATGTAATATTTTAAATGTGACCCAACACCCAAAAAGTCAGAGCCATCAAGAGCAACCCAATTATGTAATCTTCTAGCCGTGCCCTCGTAAGAGTTTGGACTAAACTTAACCCAACCACCTATTTTTTCTGGAAAACCAAAACGAAATCTTATTTTATCACCATCAACATATCCACCTTCGTTAGCATAAGATGTTATGTCTTTGACGATACCAGGTTTAAATTTTAAAGTTTTTATAGGCATTATAATGCACTCGCTGAAAAGGTTCCGCTATATCCGCTAGTATCAAGACTACCTGTGCCACTGTTAACGACTGCTAAAGCGAAAGGCTGACTACTGCCATCACTACCAGATATTGTCATAGTAATATTAAATGATCCATCTGTCGAGTTTGTTGATGTAGAAGTTGCAGTTGAACCAGCACTTACAGTAACTCCATCAAAAGGATCTGCACCAGACAGCACACAAGATATAGCTAAATTATTAGTAAAAACAAATCTTCTGTCATTACCCGATCTTACATATCTAAACCATAATCTTCTTGTGCCTGAAAAATTTAGTTGATGGTTAGTTGTACCAGAGTATCTATTATGCCCTCCTACAGAACCACCTACTAAACTACCATATATCCCTATACTTCCACTATAATTAGAGTATTCATCCATGCGTAATTGACTTACTGTATTTGGTCCTATTGTAGCAACATATAATTTATAACCCGCACTTGCAGGAGAGGTTGTAGTGCTTGTGCTTGTATCTCCAACAAATTGAAAAGCAGTTGTTCCATCTGTGATGTTCATTGAATATTGCGTACTAGCACCACTGTATGATCCAGAAAATATATTAGCAGCATTTGGAGTGCTTCCTCCAACTGTTGTTACTCCACCATCTATTGACGATCCATTATAAACATAATTACCACCCGCATCTACATATTTTTCTACAGTCGTATCTGTTGTAACATTTGAAACAACAATAGTAGAACTATCAGAGTTTGAAAACGTTGTCGTGCCTGTATGACTTGTAGATGATTCAGTGGCTGTAGATGTTTTTAAAGTTGATTGAATATTGCCGCTACCTAATAATTCTAAAGTTGTGCTTGAATTTGTTGTTAATGGTGATCCATTTGGATTTAATATATTATTACCATTCGTATCTAATATAATTTTTTTATGGGCACTATCATTATTCAAAGTAAGATTACCAGATATATTGTCTGTAAGTTTAAAAAACTGAATAGGTAATTTGCTTTTAGCTGTACCAGCTTTGTCGTTCAAAGTACCTGCTGAATCAACCTCTGTGAAACCTATATTTGAAATTAAAGGTATTGCCACTTGTCACCTAAAATTTAATTGACTCTATAAAAGTAAATACAGAACCATTTTGATTTATGGCTATTGCAAAAGAAGCTGAACTACCAAGACTTACACCTTGTGAGTTAGACGGATAGCTTATTGTAAGCGTGTTAGAAGAACTTGTTTTGTCTACAATGATATATTGTCCTATTGCTAAACTACCTATAGCTAACGTCAAAGCCACATTGTTACTAGAAGTATCCACTTTTTGGTATATAGATTGTGCGGCAGAAGGTGTAAGTGTAGCCGAAGAGGATGTTATAGCACTTGGAACTGTTACAAGATTTGCATTAAAGTATGTAGAAAAAGTAGCGGCAGTTGTTTGTCTCATTGTGCCACCATCATTAGTCACAATGCCATCGCCATCAGCAACAGTCGTGGTTCCAGCACTTGTACCACCATCCATAAGATTAAGTTCTGCTCCTGTAGCAGTTACTTTTGTACCACCAAAAGCAAAACCATCAAGCAAGTCTGTAACTTTAGCACCAGATCCTGCACCATCTGCAAAAATAAGACCTTTTGATCCGTCTGGAATAGATACGTTGCCACCAGAACCTTGTGTAAAAGTTGCAGTTTGACCAGAATTATTATGTACAAAATACATTTTGTCTTGATCGTTTGGTGTTATTGTAATTGTGTTTGTACCAGATGGAGATCCACCTAATACAAGAACTTTATTACCACCCTCTGACAATGCTCCGTCAGTCGTGGTCAATGTATGTGATGTGCCAGATAGTGTGATAGCTCCTACACCATTTACGGCTCTGTCTATAATATCTAGATTTAAATTAGTCGTTGTTCCCCAAGTTCCAGCTTGTTCACCAGAACCTATTTTTTCTACTCCTAAATTTGCTGTATAAGAACTTGGCATATATCCCTCATGCGTTTATTTCTGTGTATGTTTCTGTACCACTTGGCGTTATCTCC
>VTLG01009032.1_pt1 | contig 14139 bp, 25 predicted proteins | sample 4694571 | NCBI WGS metagenome assembly VTLG01 (sample SAMN12604809, study PRJNA352737) | marine metagenome | biome: ENVO:00000447; feature: ENVO:00000209|ENVO:00000569|ENVO:01000036; material: ENVO:00002151; isolation source: viral sequences binned using virsorter ...
GTCGACACCTTCGGGATTTTTTAAATCATACCCATTGGATTCTTCTGGCCGTCCTAATTTGGTATAGACACCGTTCCAATCATCATCATTGGCCCAGTTGCCAGGAATCGCTATTTTCTCGGCACCTACCATACTTTGTGCATGAATAGCCGTTTTTGCTAATCCTTCTACGCTATCTATATTATGTATTAAACTATTATTTTGTATGTCCTCTGGTAAACTCGCTTTCCAATCAGACGGTGCTTCCCCAGTTTGGACTGGAGCATCCGCTACCTGTTCTTCTGCCATTTTATTTTCCTTCCGCTATTGTTTGCTGTTGTTGTTTTTCTTCTTTAATTAAGTGCAGTACATACAGCACAACACTTCTTTGTCCCTCATGGACAAAACTTAAAGCTCGGTTATTATCCACAAATGTCATCGTTTCGATGTGAAACCGCGCTTTTAAATCTTCTAAAACCTGTTTGCCATCATCGGTAGCAAACAACCGTTTATACGTTTCTATGCGATCTTTTTCAGTTTTAAACATATTTTCTTTCTAATACTTGACATTAAACGTCATGTTTACCATGTATATTATATAACAATTAACAAAAGGGGTCAAAAATGATAAAAACTTGTAAAAACTGTGGTAAAAAAGCGTCTAAAGTTATTAACACGTATTTTAATCAGAATGGTCAATACGATCATTTATTTGATAAAGATTTTAATTATTTAGGTAACGAAGTTGTAACAAAAATAAATACATTTGCAACATCATCATCAACTACAATAGATAGTAGAACACTAGGTAAAAATAACGAAAAGGTTATCTCTTTTAGTACATGGGATGGTCAATCCTACGAATTAAAATACGATAATTTTTGTACGCTTACTTGTGCTAATCAATTTGCTAATTATATTGTAAATAGTCGTACCTAATTATTCTTTAATCGCCTTAATCATAGGCGCAGCATCACCCATCGCTTGGGCTTGATTAGCGATCTGTTGCTGTTCAGCCATCTGTGCTTCTTGATCCTGGCGTTGTTGTCTTTCCTGTCCTACTTGTTGATCGGATTTTACGACACTTGCAGGAACACCTAACACTCTGATAATATGTTTCGCTAATCCATCCATATCCACATAATCAAATACCTGTGGATTAATCTGGGATAACGGAGCCAGACTTTCAAATAAACGCATAGCGGATTGTATATCGCCAAAGCGTTGCGCTTTTGCTAATGGTGATACATATTCTATTTCCACATCGCTGGCTTGTAAAAACTCTGGTGGCGCTTCAAATAATTCTTGGCGCATCAATACCGCATAAACACGTTCAATTAACGGCTGTAACATTTCTGCTTGTAGTCTGCCAAGTACAGGCCCTAGCAAACGCATCTTTTCTTCCGTCCGTTGTATAACTTCGGTAGCTGTCATTTGTGGGCCTTGTCCTAATATCAATTGGTCAACATAAAACGCGGAGCGTATCGCTTGGCGTCTTTGTTCTTCCATTTGTAAACCGAGAGGGTTATTAGCACCAATATTTAACGGCTCAATACGATCTCTGGTACCGCTTCTATAGAAATTTAATCCGCCAGGCACAGTACGAATAGGCATCATAAAGCCGTCATCGGGCAACATAAGCGGAGGGTCAACCTGCTTTTGTGCTGCCCGAATAGTTACTTCCGACATTTTCGAGAGCATTTTTGTGTCCGCTAACGCAGTCATAGCAGGGGATCGCCCATAACCGCGTTCAAAGCTGGCTTTTAACCAACGGGGACACATATACGGAAGTTCATCAAAACCACTTTCGGAAATAATTTGTTTATCTTCGGGGTCAATATATATCGATGCAAACGGTTTGTTGAGATTATCTACTTTTGTTGTGTCGTAATTATCTCTCGGATGCACTATATGGATAAATTCTACTTCTTCATACGGTTCTTCCATCGCTTTTTTTTGTAAGCGTGTTGGTAACGCGTCATTACCAAAAACTTCTTTTGCTGCAATACAGGTCATTTTAAATTTACGATACACCGTATTAACACGACCTTCGGCATCTTCGGCTATAAAACATTCTCCAATGTGGCGTGTTGAAAATCGTAAATTGGTAGACGCATCCCGTTCTACCATCATAACGCCTGTGCCAAATACGACAAGATCGGTATAGAGTTCATGTACCGCTTCAGCAAAGTTTGACCGATGAAATGCCGAATACATCACTTCGGTTACACCTTCCAGCCATTCTTTCGCTTCGTCATCACCATCAAGTGTTCGATCTTTAAACTTCAAACTAAACCAGGGTGTAGACGGATTGGTTAACATACCATGCAAACTGGCTGCTAACATTTCGGCTGCATGTATAGCGGTACCGTCAAAGATCAGCTCAGTACGTTTATCGCCAGCGGTTCTATGTTTTGTTATATCGGCTTTCCGTGGGCTAATGTAATCGGCCAATTCCTGCCAATGACTTTCCCAAACGGAGCGCTGATTTTCTAGTACCTTAAACTGATTGATATAAGCAACAGCGCGTTTATTCGCTTGTGCCATATTAGTCTCCTAATAATGTTTTTGTCGATTTACTCATACCCGATGTTGTTAGGCCTTGTGTGCCTGTTAACACCGTAGCTGCTTCACCCGACACCATTTTCTTTTTCTTTCTTTTTTTGCCTGTTTCTTGTTCTTCCGAACGAATAGCAGGCGCTGGTGCGACATACGGTTTTGATGGTTGTACGGGAGCAGGCGCAGAACGACTACCACCTCCAAAAAATCCACCCATAATTTTTCTCCTTTATCCGAGTAGTGTTGGTTTATAAGTGCTGGTTGCACCTTCTTCTTGTGTTAATCCAGAACCTGTTAATATGGTATCTTGTACGCCTTTACGTCTTTTTAAACGCTTTTCTTCCTGTTCTACTTTTCCCTTATCTATACCTTCCACAGCTGGGGGCGGTGGAGGAGGAGGAGGGGGTGGTGGCGCAGGTGGCGCTTTGGGACTTAAGAAACCCATTGTGAATCTCCTTTATGTGTAAACGGGTTATAATCACTTGATGCAAACCGTTGTGGCGGATGCGACCAATCTTTCTGCTCTTTCAATCCGACAGCACAATACCTCCAGGCATCGGCTGCATGACTTGACCAATCATGTACAGGACTGGTTCGGAAACTTCTTGTCTTTTCATTATAGGCACGATGATAATGGCGTAACGCTTCTAATCCCACTTTACATTTATCCTGGTCAAACCAGCAGCGGGGTATTAACATCTGTGCGGCATGTATGCCATCTTCTATTGGTAACTTCGGTACAACACGGAAGTTTAGCCCCAAGTCCCATGCCACTTCCCTACGGCTTTTCCCACTCCCAAGTTCTCGAACTTCAATATCATGGGGCGCCCAATGATCGCCGTACAAATATCCTTTTCTCTCCAACACACCCACATAATACGGTAGGCCTTCATTCCGTGCTTCTATATAATCAATCACATTAATCGCACGGCCTTCGGTTTGCACAAACCATATTGCGGTACTGTCGCCAATTCCTAAATCCCAAAATGTATGCACCTTACTGGACGGATCATACGGAACCTTAGTAATCCTTTTTTCTTCCAGTAGTTCCTGTAATTCTTTTCCATATATCGCACCAGGAACATTTGCCACCCAGCTGCATTCAAACTCTTGATCATACTGATCTGGGGTCATCATAACCTTGGCAGCTTCTAATTCCTCATTATCCACAATATCGGTTTCGGATGCCTTATACACAACACTATACCATTCATCCAACGACTGGGCCTGTTCGTATAACTCGAAAAACATATTATGCCCACGGGGTGTTCCTATAAAATAACAAAACCCTTTTCTATCCGATAACGCTGGACGAATAATCTCTGGAAATACCGTCTCTGGCATATCTGCAACCTCATCCATCACACAACCATCCAAATAGATACCACGCAAACTGTCGGGGTTCTCGGCACCCAAAAGCGTTAATCTGGCACCATTCGGCAAATCCGCTCGTAACTCCGTCTCATGGAACTTTACACCTGGTATCGCTCCTGCAAACTGCTTGAGATAATCCCATGCTACCGCTTTCGCTTGCCGATATGTCGGCGCTAAGTACGCAAATCGTGGTGAACGATCCTGGCATAGTATAGCAGCACGCAACAAGTGATTAACCGCCATAACGGTCTTGCCAAACCTACGATGGCAGACAATGACGCCCCAGCGGTGTTTATCCAGCTCTGCATGCAAGTTAGATTGCAAGGGTCTGGGTGTATAGGGTATCTCGATGTTCAAGGGTCAGACACTCTCCAATCTGTATAATATCCATAGTCGATGGCGGCCGTGTTTTGGGGTGGGTGGGGGGTCGCGTTTCGAAAAAAAGCATACCCCTATCGCCTAAAATAAATAATAATTGTCCACTTATTGTCCACTACACTTAATAAATGGCGGAGGACTGCCAAAGTTCTATCGGTTATAAACCGATTGACCAAGCTGCCTTGATTATTTTCTCGCGCGTAGCTCAGACAAGACAGAACACTACCACCACCACTACTTACGACTTCTGTTCCTACTCTTACTCATCACTCTCAAATTGCTACGACTGTTGTTCCTAGGGTTTCTATCCTTATGGTCAACGTCCTTGCCATCACCTTTACGCACTCTCCCTGTTGTACTCAATAGGGTTCTTGCTTTATTCCTTGCAGCTCTATTCTTCTTCTGTGTTGGCTTGGCATGATAAGAGTTGTACTCTCTCTTATAATCTCTCATTATGTAGCTTCCGCCTTAACCTCTCCATTACTCCATGTCAAAGTAATAGCATTGTTAGCTGTATCGTTACTCTCTTTCCTATCTCTGAGACCGTAAGGTTGTATGCGGCTTAAAGACCATTTTAGAGAATCGATCTCTAACCTTCTGCGCTGTACTTCCGCATTCATAAACCTGGGATCACCATCTTTATCTAATGGCTGCATTGCTAACTCAGAGATATGATCGCTATAATATTCGGCTTGCATCACTCGCCCTCTACGATATATCTCATAGAGTTCAGGGTCTTTCTGGACAACACGGATGATCTGCCTATAAGACGGACACCAGTCATGGTCTTTCACAATCTTCACCAAACTATGTCCGTTGGCCATCTCAAGTGCTATCTTCTCTAACACTTCAACTGTCACTACACTTTGCTTTGCCATATTACTTCCATAAAAAATGGCTAGCGCTTTGGGGTCAAACATTACACTAGCCATAAATAATCACATTTTAACTAAATGTATTGCGATTTGATGTCATTGGCAACAATATATTGTTTATTTTGTAAAATAACTTGACATTTAATGTCACATACCCCATATTACTATTGAGAGGGAATTAACTCTCTCATCAACAAAGGGGTCAAACAAGATGACAAATTACGAAACAGAAAGAAAATACAAAGGACATATAATCCTTCCTACTGTAGCTTCATACGGAACTATCTGGTTATGGAAATCAGAATCTTCAGATGATTTTAACGATGCTAGTGATACTTTAGCGCAAGCTAAAGCAGATATAAATTGGTCTATTAAAGAAGGGAGAGCATAATGATTACATATAACGAAATGAAAAAAATTAAAACACCATCTGTTGATTATACTGGTAGTAAAGAAGGTAGATTTGACAATGGTTATGAAGCAACTATTAATGATACAAACTATAAAATTATTTATAGAAGGCAATGGTCAGCTTTAAAAACTGGTAGATATATTGGTTTTCCTTATTATCAATTATTAGTAAATAATGAACGTCATTCTTGGAATTTTAACGGTTCTACTGGAAATACATTTTCCAAAGATTCTGCTTTAAATGAACTTAACAAATTAGTAGGAGAAGCATAATGAGTACAAGATCAACATTAACAATCAAAACAGACACAACAACAATCAACTTCTACAGGCACATGGATGGTTATGTAGCAGAAGCTGGTAACACTATAGCACAATTACTAAACAAAGTTCTTAATGCTAAAAACGCTTGGCAACATCCTGGTGTTAAACTTGCAGAAGAAATTATGAAGCAACAATACGAAGCAACTGAATACCGTACTGCTTCACCAATCTATGAATTAACAAACAATCCTATACTACATGGAGACATAGAATATCATTATGATATAAACTTTAATCATTATACAAATGAAAATTGGGTTCATGTTTATCAATGGATTGACACAAAAAAACAATCTAATGTAGATCATAATTACTGGAATTTACTTTTTACTGGAAACTTTGAACAATACAAAAACTTTGTCGCTAAAGAACTTGCTGAACATCAAAAACGCATTAAAGCATACGAAGAAAAACTAAAATTTACTGGTTATCACGGTATTTACCCAAATAAAAGAAAACGCCCTATAACAGTAACAGGCAGAAGAACACAGAAGGTTTAGCCCTTCTTCAAATGGTAATAGAGGCGGATGAGTGCTTGCTCATACCGCCTTTTTACTGTCCTTCCATCACAATGATACACTTGTGCTAACTTCCTCCACTTAGGCCCTCTCTCTCGATACACCGCACTACTAGCAACCCTCCACAATAACTGGTTATCCTCTGTCCCCATCTCTAAAGCAACTTCCAGAGCAAACTCTAGTCGTGTTACTTGCTCAATAGTAGGCGATAGTCTCACCATGCCAACACTATGGTAATTATACACATCCCAAAAGTTTTGCTTGTAATCTGGCCAATAGTTGAGCTTTTGTTTTTTAATCACACCAGGAAGGCGTGCTAATGTTGTTGCAGCTTCTTTAAATAAACTGTCTAACTCTAACACCGTCCACCTATCGTTGCGCATCTTCCATCCTCCGCAACCAATCCTCTCTTTTAGACAATGGGGAGTGAGATAACGCTTTCATCAATTGCATAAAACGATCAGCACTATACTTTTTTCTTAAAGAATTAAGCATTTTATCATACCGATACTGAAAAGGATTTTGCTGTCTTTTTTTTACAGCAGCATAATAAAACGGATTATTCATTTTAGTGGTTTTTACGAGAATCTGCTTGGCCTTCGCCACCTCTGCGTCCGACACTCTAGCTAACTCTAGAGTAGTCTCTAGTGAAAGTTTATTTTGAAAAACATTATTTTTTGGAAAGTTTACTTCAAGAGCATACTCTAGAGTTAACTCTAGTTGTTTGCTTGCTTGCTTATAAATAATGCGCATTCTTTTTTTTCCTTGTCAAGTGGTTGTAACACCTTGTGTCAGGTTTTTTTATATTTCCATACATTGGGGCGTTCATACTGCTTGCGCTTTTTTTCCCAGCAATCTGCACATAACGCCTTGTTTTTCTCCTTAATTGTCATAGGTTTGCCGCAGATGCTGCAGCTCTCATAAAATGTTCCAACACTATCGTGATACCGAATCGTCATTCGCCCTCTCTTTTCCGTTTAGTTTGATGCCACCAATGAGCCATCGTTGCTGTAACCACAATCCAACTGCTACTGGTTTTTGTTTTACTAAAGTCTCTCATAATATCCTGGGGATTAGCTCCTTTAGCGACAAAGTCTTTGGCAGCCTTCAAGGCTTCTTCCATACAATATAATTCTTGCAGCGCTCTTTCACGATTATCATTCATCGATTTCTCACATTACAAAACAAAGTTGCTTTTTCTCTTTTAATTAAAAAAGCAAACCTCCAAATTGGTTTAATTTTTCGAACCGACAATAAAGTTGCTAATTTCCATTCTCTTAAAGAATAGTCTGTAATTTTGCCAACAATATCTCCTATAGTTGGCCTTGTAGTTCCCCAAAAATTTACAAAATTTTGCTCTACTATTCCATTAACACATTGCACACCTATTACAGGAAAAGTAAAAATTAATAACCCTTCATCTTTTATCATTTCAAATACAACAGGAAAAAATTTAGAAGGATAACCATAACCATCTATATCTATAACATCGTAACTTTTTCTTTCTGCCCTTAATTTGTAAATAGAATGAAAACTGTCTCCGTGTGTTTGTTTTGTCATAGAAGTTACATTGCCTAGTGTGCGGTAATATGAAGTTAAATTACCTTGTCCACCAAATACTTCTAAAATATCTCCGTATATATGTTCCTTAACTATATTTAAATGTTCAATTTTTTCTTTTGGATGATGGTGTGAATCTTTGTTAGTAGCCTGTGCTATACGAACTTTAATATGTTTTTCTGAATTTGTTAATTTATTCATGGACACATTTCCTCTATAATCTGCATCCGAGGATTGTTCTTTAATTGCAATAGTGTCCCTAGCCAGAGTTTCACCTGGTCTAAACTATAACAAGTCTCAACATGCTCCCCCGTCATACGCAAACATCGCTGTATCGCTTTCTGGCTTTCCGTCATGCGTCCCTTCTTCGCTTTCAGTTCTATAAATATCCCCGCTTTTTCATTAGGAAAACGCCACCCATCTTTAGGCACAAACAATTCTATGTCTGGCCAACCTGCCGCCATACCCATTGCTTTCAATCGTCTGCGAAACGCAACATGACGCACACCTTCGTTAGGGGAATGATGATAGACAGAGTTATCTGGGAGAGCTATTTCTAACCATTGAATGACATGCTTCTGTAGATCATCTTCTTTCATTAATACACCTTTTTTTACCGATAAAATAAACCTTGACTATTAATAAAAATTTATAAACACTATATGACACAAATTTATGTTTATAATTAAGGGGGAGAGAAATGGGAGGGCTATTCAGAGTAAAAGTCATTTGGCATCACCGCTGATTGCGTATAATCAATTATACGATTCATGTACTTTTCTGAAGGAATCTTTCGGTTTATATGTCCTTTGGGCAGACACCATCTTCTTACTATAGTTGCATGATTAGCACCAACGCGAGACGCAAGTTGACCGTAAGATAATTTTTTTTGTACTCTAAATTGCTCTAATTTCATAATTTTAAACTATTGTATTTGACTTATTAAGTCAAGTCGTCTAGTTTAAGAAATATGAAGTGTCTTTTAAAGACATATAATATATATAGGGGTCAATAATGATTAAATATAAAAGTGGGTTAAATTTAGCTAATTTAAAAAATGTTATAAAACAAGCTGGCATGCAAAGCAAAGACGTTGCGGATCAATTAGGCGTGAGACCAGAAACTGTATCACGTTGGATAAATGGTGGCGCAGTTCCAGGTTTCGATCAAGCAGAACATTTAGCAGAAATATTAAATGTTTCTGTAAGTGATATTATGTTTAGAAATCGTGGGCTGCTTATAGCAGGTACCAGAGATTTTCATGGCAACGTAACTATGTACGATTCTTTAGAGCCAAAAAAATATTTGCCAGTACCAGGCGCAGATATACCAGAACATCGGTTTTGTTTAAAAGTAATTACACATTTACCAGAAGATCAACACAGTTATGATTCGTTTTCTGATGTGTATATAAAACAAAAAATAGTACATAAAACAACACATCAAATGCGCTCTATTATGAAAATACATAATGGGCCTAAAGAATATATAGGTAAAATTCTTATGGGTGTTATTTATCCTATGCCTTTAGACAAAGATAATAAACAAAAATATACAATAAATTTATGTAAAACGGCTGAAGCTGTATTAGATGTAGAATTAGAATGGGCGACACCTATGTTGTCGCGTTTTTATAACAGAGATGACAGTACAATAATGGATTTAATTGATCCAGATAATAATTTATAAATATATTTTAAAGACAATTTTAACTTATTTTATACTGTATTTTACCAAAAGTTGACATAGAAACTCATTTATATTAATCTTACCTTTATCATAATTGATGGAGGGTATTATGAGTTTAGAAAAATTACCGCCTTGGGCGGAGCGCCACAATTACTTTCACCATAGTAATCCTAGTATGCCAGACGGCTACACTTTTCATAATAAATGTTTTGTGCGTCCATTAGTGGATCATTCATGGAAAGTATTAAAGGGGGAACTGAATGGCGACAAGGAACAGGCGCAACAGATTATTGATAAGCATAAGAATGAAAACCCCAACATGCACTCTGGCGTGGTGGTACAGGAATATTGCGATGACATATTACTGCATGGTGTGAATGATAGTGAAGCATATCGTAGTGCCGTAGCCAAGATACAGGAGTTTACACCGTTGCCCTGGCATGATGTTGAGAAGGAAGAAGCAATAATTAAGCATCGTCTGGAAGAAAAATATGCGTTAAAACAATATAAAGGCGAAGATACTTACAGGAAAGATGCGGAAGGTGAGCATTGTGAGCTGCAGCTGGTATGCAAACATGCTTTGCAAGGTCTTAAACAAGCGTCTGAAGGTATAAATAAGTTACAAGGTGAAACAGATTTGTTAAAGGTTTTGCCAGGAACAACGCTACCTTATAATGGACGGCCAGATTATCACCAAAGAATTGAATTAAAAACAATGTGGGATCAAATGGCGCACACCGATTCGCCAAGAGCAAACAGCATTCCTAAAGAACCACGGTTTAGCCATCTTACACAAATTGCAGGCTACTGGCATTTGTCGGGTCAATTACCGACTATTGTCTATGCTAATCGTAATGGTTTTGAAGTGTATAAACCAGCCGAAGATGAGCTGCGGTCTGCATTAGAGTATTTAATTGAAAGTTGTCAAAGGAGAGAGCGTTTATTAGAAGCAGCAAAAACAACACGGGATTTGTTGCGTTTAACCGATCCAGATTGGGATCACATGTTTGCCTGGAAGGATGTCAACCCCGATGTCCTGGGCGAAGCAAAACAAATATGGAGATAAATATGGAATCAGTAGAAACACAAACGGCTACTAAAGAACAAAAGGGTCAAACTTTTATAAAATCAGTAGCCGTTCATCTTTGTCATGCCAATAGGCATGTCAATCCTTATGTATGCGATTTTAGGATAAAAAACAAGGGTATATTTAAGAACATTATTTTACCTGCAATGTTATTATTAGGTATCTGGTACCTTATACCGTTTGCGATGTTAATGCTATGACAGATGCCGCAATACAATTAGAACTGGTAATGGATCGCATAGAGGAAAATCGTGCGGCATACCTAGAACAGGCACGCTTTGCAGCAAAAGCATTAATTAATGCAGGACGATCATCTATTAATGTTGATGATGTCCGAGAGATATGTCCGCCACCGCCAAGTGTAGATGGTCGACTTATGGCAACTATTTTTCGCAATAAAGAATGGGAGCTGGTGGATTTTACCAGAAGCAAGCGTGCGCATAGAGCGCATATAGGAAATTATAAATTGAAGGAGGGGGCATGACGGATCAAAACATAATAAAAGTGCATAAAGACATTATGGCAGAAGCCGATGCTATGAATAATACGCATGGTGTTAAGATGGTGTCAAAGGGCGGTAAAAAGTATTTAGAAGTTAAGCATCGTATTACCGCTTTGCGTAAAAACTACGCTATAGCATTGGGTATAGACACCACTTTATTAGAAGCCACAGAAAAGTTTGTGCGTGTCCAGGCAAAGATAACTGACCCCGAAGGGCGCATTATTGGTAGCGGTATGGCGGAAGAATATCGAGATGAAGGCTATGTCAATAAGACTAGCGCCCTAGAAAATGCGGAGACTAGCGCCATAGGACGGGCGCTGGCTTCGTTAGGCCTACATGGGGGAGAGTATGCTAGTGCCAATGAGTTAGATGCTGTTGATCGTAAGACCGAGCATCAAGCTGATGCGCCTGCACCTATGCCCGATGATCCTATTCCTGGCAACGAAGATGATAGTAAAGGGCCTAATCATCCTTCGCATGATTGGCAGGCATGGGTTGATACACAAGTGTCATCTATTCAAGCCATGACGCAACCAGCAGAACCGCTTAAATGGTTAAATAATAATAAAAATTATTTAAAGCAATTAAGACAGGAGCAAAGTTTTATAGCAGATGTTCTATTAGAAAATTATAAATCAAAAAAAGAGGAGTTAAATAAATGAGCAGACCAGAATTTTCAAACAGTAAAATAAGAATATTAGGAAATTTTAACATGGACGATCATGTTGAGGCAGCTTGTTGGCTGAATATAGAGGACGAGGAGTTGCGCCAGAAGTTAGTTGATTACATAGAATCAAAAAATAAAAACATGAATGTTCATTTGTCTAGGAGAACAGGCGAAGGGTACGACCGAGTTAAAGTAGCAACCTTTAACTTGTTTTTAAACAAGCCTAAGGAAGATACACAAAACAACCAGGAGGTAAATGATGACGATTTCTAGCGCCTTATTGGATTCTAAAGAAGCCATCAAAGAATTGTTTAATGAAGAATATAACGATACTACCCGCAGACGGTTAGGCCGTCTTATTAAAGCTGGGCATATCAAAGTTATAAGAGTGGGAGAGAAGGGAGACATATATGTCCCAAGAGGAGAAATCAGAAAGTTTCACCAAACTCTTAATTTGGACAACCAGAACTGAGTTAAGCGTACTTATTGATGATAAATATTATAAGAGGAAAGTTACACGGGAGGAACTGTTAAGACTAGCCGAGCATTTTCTTAACAGAGCATTAGAGAGGGCGCCAGAGTAGGCGCCCTTTGTGTTTAAAGTATTACAATGTTTTCTGAAATAGCTTCTCTAACTCTTTCTTGTTCTTCAACATTTTCAAACCAATGCACATACTTACTTTTAGTAAATTCAATACTAGCATGCCCTAATAAATCTGTAACAATATTATAATCTTGTCCAAATTTATTAAACAAAATAGATGCAAAATAATGCCTTAAATCATGCCATCTAAATCTTTTTAAATTACTTTTATCTATTGCGTTATGTAAATATTTAATAAAACTTTTAGCTGCAATAGGTCTTTTGTTTTTTATTGTAAACACAAAATCATTATACCCTGGCACACCTCTTTTAAGTTTTATCATTTGTAATTTTTTACACATTTCATCAGTTAAAGATATGGTTCTATAAGATGTTTTGCTTTTAACATTTCCTACAATATTTGATTGTATTGCTTGTTCTATCCTAACTGTTCTTTTGTCAAAATCTATATGTTTCCACATTAACGCTCTTTGTTCGCCTTGTCTTATGCCAGTTTGAATAGCAAATTCCATAACTATTTGAAATTTTTTATCCATATTTTGTAAAACTTTAAGCATGTTTTTAGACGATATTCTTTCAGCTTTTTCGTCTTTTTTATTTTTTCTTTCTTTAAGTGTAGTGTTTGCTAATGGATTTTTATTAAGATAACCAGCACTTACACAATAACGAAAAAACTCATTAAAATGGCAAAGATAATGTTGTCTTGTATTTATAGTTGATGGATTACCATTAACATGATTTATAGTTATATCTCCATTAATAATTTCTCTTGAAATAATTAAAGGCACCCTTCGGCCAGATATAAATTCTCCTAAATCCCAATCTTTAAATCTTTTACCACATATCATTTGATTGTTTAAAATTTTTGCTGATCTTAATTTATTATTTTTTTCAGATTCACCAAATCTATCATCATTAAAACGAGAAATAATTTCTTCTTTCCACTCTTGAATAGCGTCTTTTCCATAAACTCGGTTATCGTGTATAACATATTCAGCATTAATATATTGCTTCCATGCTTGTTGCGCAGAAATTTCTGCTAATCTTTTGTCTGAAAACGCTTTCTTTTTACCACCTATTTTTCTAAAATCTACAATATAAAGTTTGCGTTTTTTATCCGTATATATTTTTAACATTGTGTTTTGACCCTTCTGTTAATGATTATAAAAATCAGTTATATTAATAATATAATGACTTTTAATGTCATTTACAAGGGTAAAACAATAAAAAAACCGAACGTCCCACGCAACTTATTGTCCACATATTGTCCACTAAATCGCTGTAATCGTTTGCTACAGTCAATGGAGGCCCGGGACGGAATCGAAACCTCACAATTTCTGTAACCCTTGCAAATCCTCAAAAGCCAAGATATGCCTTGGTTACAGCTTACCGTGTCTTACCATATATGTCCACACATTTCCGTATCTACTGTCCACTTTTTGTCCACTAGGTGGACAATTTAGCTATGATAGTAGTTGTCCAGTTCGCATGATTTTTTCTAGGCGTGTTGCTCTGGTCTTAACTTGTTTAGCCCATCGGCTATCCATCATTTCATCAGCAGCTTTTGACCAGTTGCTTTCTAATAATCGTGCTTGAAAATTTTTGAATTGAT
>VTLG01011773.1_pt1 | contig 14139 bp, 18 predicted proteins | sample 4694571 | NCBI WGS metagenome assembly VTLG01 (sample SAMN12604809, study PRJNA352737) | marine metagenome | biome: ENVO:00000447; feature: ENVO:00000209|ENVO:00000569|ENVO:01000036; material: ENVO:00002151; isolation source: viral sequences binned using virsorter ...
CAGCCTCTACAGGCTCTAGTACAAAAAATGGTTCGTCCCCTAAATCGCCTTCTACGATGTTGTTACCAGCCCATCCTGCAGCAGCCATCATCGTGTGTATCTTCTGGTCGAGAGCTTGAGCAGTTTCTTGTATTTGTTTTCGTTCTGCAAATACTTGTCTCCATATCTCGGCCTGTTCTTCTGTTAGTTCTACTTTATTGCTTGGCTTGACGAGCATCTCTGATTCAGCGGTCATGTCTTCTTGTCCTCTTTTAAGTTACGAGTTTCTACTTCTAATATAGTAATTCTTTCTCCATGATCGTCAATTTTTTCATCTAAACGACCAACGATTCTTTCAATTTGTACGATAGACTGTCTGGCTCCATTCAATCCTGCTCTGACCCCACCATATGCTGCCCCTGCTGCTGCTGGGACTGCGAGTAAGGAAATTAATGTAGTCACGGCATCAACTTCCATCTTCAACGTCTTCAGGCTTTTCTGCTTCTATAATTAGCAAGCCATCATCGTCTGTTGTTTTGCTGGCGAGATATGTTGGGTCATCTCTTTCAGCGACTACCATCCAACTAACAGTATCTGTGCTGTCTGTGTCTTCACAACTGATAATCAGTGTTGATCCTGAAACCGATCCCTTGAGTGCCGACCATCCTGTATCATTCTGTAAAAAGACCTGTGGATCACGACACAGTGCTTCCCATGTTCCGTCTGTCATGCCAGCCGATTCATCCAAGTCAACACTGGCACTTCCACCAGATAAAACTACAGAATCTCTGTATACAAGGTCTGCTCTTGGCCCCTCAATACAAGCGTGTGAGAGCGTATGGGTAGTATTCATACTTGGTAAGGGATGCGGTATACGGAAAGTCTTAGTTCCAGCAGTCAGTTCGCCACCAACGGCTACGTCTTCCCCATCACACTGGATAGCATAATTGGTATGGATAGTGGCGTTAGAACTGATGTAGTATTTGTTGTCTGCTCCCCTTACCCCTGCTTGGAAGTGGAGTACCTGTCCTGAACCACCATCGTTCTCGTAATATTGGATAGCTCCTACGCCAGTGTTTCCTGCCTCAAGTCTGATATATGGATTTCCACCATTTGAAGCAAAGCGAAAGGAGTCCAATCCTTCAGTCGTGAGCGTCACCACATCTGCCGCACTTTCTCGCATATATGTATTATCAGACGCATCATCAGAAAAATAGAATTTATCTCCCTGGGATGCTAAAAAGATGCTAGTGCCACGAAGTGTTCCAGTAGTCGCTATAGTTGATGTGGTCGATATTGATCCAAATCCAGAGGCGATAGATCCAGTTGCTAAATCACCGACTGCCGTAATCTGGGTCTGGCTGGCATCGACAGCCAATACGCCAGACGTAGCAGTTATACCAGATCCAGCTACTGCGGTCATCAGGTCAGCTATCGTTTCACGTTCCACATTGCCTGAAGTTGCATTCAAAAATGCAAAGCTATCATCTGCCACAGTGATGGCTCCAGCACTCATAGCAGAAGTGTCGAAGTCTAGTGCTAACGTAACAGCAGGACCGCCACCATTTGTAGCAGTTATTCCACCTGTTGAAGTTCCATTGACAGACTCAACATCTCCCCCCGCTGGCGTTACCCAGGCCAATGTGCCTGAAGCATCTGAGGTCTGGAGAACTTGCCCTGATGCCCCTACTCCTGCTGGCAGTGTTATTGTGTACGAAGCTGTTGTTACATCTAGTGCTTGGATCGATACAGAATGACTACCATCGGCATCATACAGTCCAAGAAAGTCACGCACATTTACGATACCACTACTGGTAGTTCCACTAGTTCCACTACCGACAGTTACGGAACTAAATGTTCCTGCTCCACCACTAATTGCACTAGAGCCGACATCAATAGCTCCGAATGAAGAGCCTATAGATCCAGAGTTTAATGCTCCAGTAGTGACCAAGCTAGAATCTCCCACATAAGCTGTTGCGTCACTCAAATTAAAGGCTGGAGTTGCGTCAGATGCTCCTAGTGCAACCGACACTCCACCATAGCTCACTGATGAGTTCGCCAGATTAGCATTTGCAATCGCTGTGCCATTCCATACACCCGTGGTAATTGTTCCGACAGCCGTAATCTGGGTTTGTGAGGCTTCTACGTTCAACGTAACGTCACCAGAGGTTCCCCCACCTGATAATCCAGTGCCAGCCGTAACACCCGTTATGTCTCCAACAGTAGGAGATGCCCAAGTGGGTACTCCCGAAGCCAGGGTTAAGACTTGTGTGTCCGATCCTTTAGCTAGTTTGGCTAAAGTCGTTGCACCACTAGCATAAAGAATATCTCCTGCTGTATAGCTAGTAAGTCCAGTACCACCTTTATCCACAGCTATTGTAGTAGCTGACCATGTTCCTGTTGCTAATGTGCCTACAGCCGTAATCTGAGTCTGTGATGCCTCTACATTCAGTGTGACTGCCCCAGAAGTCCCACCACCTGATAGCCCAGTCCCTGCGATCACGTTAGTAATGTCACCGACCTCTGGTGTGGCCCACTGGAGAGTGCCGTCTGTATTAGAAAGACTTAGCACTTGGTCCACTGCACCTACGGCAGCAGGGAAGGTGAGTGTGTATGTTCCACTAACTGTGGCTGGAGCATCAAAACCGACGTACTGACCACCTGACGCATCCTGAAGTCTTAAATCGCCTTCGGCCAGAATGTCTACCTGGGCTGCACTAATATTGCCTGTAAATACAACATCATCCGCTCCGTCACCGACATAGAAGACCACACCATTACCACCACTGCCGTTTACATTTGTGGAGTTCAACTCAAACTGTGTACCAGTAGAGTTATAGTTCAACCAATAATCGACACCTGTCCCAAACTCGATAGTCCGATCATCGCTCAATCTAATCTGATCCAAGGTGAAGCTACTGCTTGATATATTTTGATTATTGATGAATAGGGAGACCTACTGCTTGATATATTTTGATTATTGATGAATAGGGAGACCGAAGTACCAGTGACTGTGAACATATTATCGAGATAGCCCAGATCGTCATTCAGATAACCACCCCAGTTGTTAGTATCACTCCCGACTACGGGAACTTTCAGTCCTAAATTTGTTGTTGTTGTAGGCATAATTTTATCCTAGTGGCCGTGATCGCATTCGTAGTGACGATCCTGTATGCATTTCTCTCTCTCCTTGGAGCTTCAGTTCGTTCAGAGCCTTGTCCAGTCGTGCATTCCACATCGGCATCCTCTCATCGTTCATCAGGTAGGGAAATGCCTCGACTAATGTTCCAAAGAGATAGATGTCAGGGTTGTTGGTCAACAGCCAATTCGTTGTGGCTGAATCACTCAGTGCAGGAATCTTTGTGTAGTAGACAATCGAAGATGTGTAGGTTGCGTCTGGTGAGGGCAATAACTCTATCTGGTTAGTGCTTCCACCGATAACTGTAAAATAGGCTGGACGGCCTGTACTATTTGAACTTCGTCTTTCTGCTATCTCTTCTGGCGTTAAATATTCCAGGGTAATTTGTGGGCTTACATCCACGACAATCCTAATAACCTCTAATGTATCTGTAGGTAAATTGACATATCGACCATCAAGTGAGTAATCGTCCTTTTTGGTTATCATCTGACGATTACGAATCGTGCGATTAAATGTAGACTCAGCAAGGTCAATGAACTCAGGAATACGATCCGTTAAATCAGTTCGATCTAGCCAATTCGCCGTTGCTGTTTGTAGCTCTGCATAGTTTGATATTGCCATTAGACTCTACCTGGCCTCGTTCTGAATACTTTATTGTCGGGATCATTCAGCCATCTCTTGATTACTCTTTGATCCTTAAAGTTATTCGATATTTTTGCTAGTTTGTGGTAGATACTCATGGGTATAGAAGCAATATGATGCTGATCTCCTTTCCAATTCGCACGTTCATCTACTTGATTAAATTTCCCCTTATTGGCTTCCACTATATCACCAACGTCCTGTACAGTTTCTAGTGCATATTGCTTAGTAGATTCATCATAATGAAACCACTGCGTTGTTTTTGTTAATGGATCGTAATCAAGTATTTTTTTCATTAGTTCCTGCCTATTAGGGTGAGGGCTAATGCCCCCACCCCTTTAGGGTTAAGATTAGGTTATGCTGCTGCTTTAATTCCAGCGACAATACCATGAGCAGCTTCGTTGTTAACTTGAAGCCCCCATTCAGTTAGTGCCATACGCTTGTCGGCATCACCAGTCTTGGCCAATGCTTCAATAGTGTATGGACGTAGTGTAGCAATCTTGACTTCATCAGGATCGATCAAGAAAGCCCAGTCGTTCATCGCTGCTGAACCAGCGTCCTTCACTGTGGTGAAGAAGCGATTTGGCACAACAGACAAATTACCGAAGTCGCTGACATAAATGTCTGCTGCTCCGATGATTACGGACGGCTCTGCACCATCCACATTGTACCGACTTCCAGCGATTCCTGTAAATGCACTCACAACAGTTTTGTTGTAAGGACTTACCATCAACATCGATGGCTCACCACCACTGGTGAACGCCTGTTGCATAACACTTTGCAACATGGCTTCTGTAAACGCTGTGGGGGTTCCGAAATTCTTCCAAACCTTGTCTGCACCCGTTGGGGTTGAACTCCCACTATAGCTAGGTGCTGTTACTGCTGTGGAAACTTGATTAGTGTAAAGCCAACCAGGTAAACCAGCAGTTACTCTTGCTGTTCCAGATGACCCAACCACAGCACCCACTCCATTGAGTAGTGCTGCTTTTTCCACATTCCTTTTTAATTCTTTTGCTGCTTTTGCTGCTTGATAACCTACCTCAGAAGCACGACCAGCCGATAATACTCTCTGTTCAGTACCTGAGATAATGAAATCACGCATATTGATCTGACAGTAATTGCCCATACGATCTGTAGCAGTTACTGCTGTGAAGGTTTCTAAATTGTTACCTTCTATGGTAGCGGATGCATCTGCGTCTGCCAAAGCATCAGTCTGCCACTCAAAGTAGGTATTATCAGCATCTCTCGTTCCGACATTACTCTGGAACGGAGTCTGCGTTGGACTTATATCAGCGATCAAATCAGAGAGGTCTTCCCTGATCGCATCGTCGTTATAAGTCTCAAAAGTTGTTGCTAATGGATTTGCCATTGTTCTGTTCTAGTTCCTTATAGTTATTCCGTGAGCAACGCACCAAGAAGTGAAGCAGCATCATGGACCTTCCCAGTCTGCTTTAGCTTCGCCCTCTGGGCCTTTGCTTTACGGCCACGCATCTGTTGGCTTATTTGTTTCCCACCAGATTTTACGTTTTTGATTTTAGATTTGGCCGACCTGACTTTTTTGCTGTTCGCAAGTTGGTTGTATCTCCACGCATCACGCAAAACAATCATAGCTCTGTGATCGTAGATTGTATCTAACTCTTCCCTGGAAAATCCCATAGAAGAGCCAAATTCTAACAACTTCCTCTGCTCACCAGCTTTAACGTCAGGATCAGACCATTCCGGTATTTTTTCCAAAATCATCTTTTGCTCTGCTGCGAGTCTATGCTGCAAGCGGGATTGATTTTCCTCTTGTAATAAAGCTTGCATTCTATGTTGCTCTTCAGCAATCGCCTGAACCTGTGCTTGCCTATCTTGTTGAATTTGTTTTTGCTTCAACCACTCGATAGGATTTTCTCTTTCCAGAGTTTCCCAGTCGATGTTCGGCTCACTTGCAGATCCCATGTGTTCTTGGAGTTGTGCAAGAACTTGAGAATACGACTCACGTTCCTGCTGAATAGCCATCGCAGTGGCTTCAAACTCTTTACGTTCTTCAGCTAATGCTTGGCTCTTTTGCGTGAATGATGATCCTTTCTGATAACCAGATATGAGTTCATCGAGTGGTACATCCATCTCTTTGCCGTCTACTATTACCCGGTAGGATGAAAGCTCACCTTCTGAGTACTCTTCCTGATTATTTTCGCTGACCTCTTCCACCTCTTCTGAGTCTTCATAGGACTCAGCTTCGATGGCCTCTTCTTCGATGCCATCTTCTAGCTCAGAATCAGAGTGCTGCTCCTCTTCTTGAGGTTCTGCGTATTCTCCTCTGAGCATTGATGTGAGACTATCTTCTATTTCTCCTGCGGTTCGTCTGCGAGGACGTTCACTCCCATAAGCCTCATGGTCTTGGACCTCTGGCTGAATTGGGCTAGTGATAGTTTGTTCGCTCACGATTTCCTTCCTCTTTTAGATTTTGAAACTTTGCGAGATTGCTCCATAGCCCAATCACCTACCAGGGTGCGGAGTCCTCGCACGATCTCATCAAGGCCCTTGCCTTGCATATATAAATTCTCTCTAACACTGCTTTCATTTAACTCGGTAAGCGTCCATTGTGCAACTATGTTTTCTCTTACCTTTTCTAAAACTTCAACAAAGACTGGATCTGCAAGAATCTCTTTTGCTCTGCGACCCTTCTGCTCTGCCGTTAGATCATTCACCTTCTGTTTCTTCCTTTATCCTTGCTCTAAGCAATTCTAAACTTACCTCATCCTCGTATTCCTTTTCCCGCAAAGCTAAATCGCCAGCTATTCTTGTGGTTTCACGCTCATTAAGCATTTGAGCTTTCATAGCGTCAAGCTGTAATTTTTCCTGGTCGATAGCAGTACGGGCTTGGATGTCTACCATCTGCACCTCTGCCAATTGTTCCTCTGGTGTTGGTTCAGGTGGTGGTGGTGGTGGTGGTTCGTAATCAATCGGTAATGGTTTAAAGAATTGATTTGAATCCTTGAACCCACTCACTTCCAACATCTTGGTTAATGTGTTTCTTATTTGGCCCAATCCAACTAATGGATTATTTGGACCCATTTGTTGCATAATCTGTTCCTGCCTACTAGCAATCTGATTCAATGTATTTAATCGTTCATCAATCATTCCAGAACCTAGTCCAACATTCGTAGAAACGTCCATTGTGGCATCCCAAACTCTAGGATCTATCGGAGTCCAATCATTGCGGAGTCTAACCATTCGTTCCTGATCTTGGTTTTCGATAATGAGTCGTAGCAAGCCTTTGAACAATGGTTTGAATCCTGTCTCTGCAAACAAACGAGCAATCATTTCTAGGCGTTGTTCTGCACCTTTCATTGTAGCACTAACCGCTGCTCTCGTTGTAGACTGTAGTACATCTGGGTCCAGTCCTTGTGATGCACCACTTTGTCCAGTTCTCGATGACTTCATTTGATCGAGATATTCCATCATTGGAAATGCTTCTCTACCGAGGAAGGGTACATTCAATTGTTGTACCATTCCTGGTGCTCGCATTCTAATAATCGAACCAACTTCTGGATTCAGGACATCATCAATATCGACCTGGCCCTCTACTACTCCAGTTCGTGGATACAGTGCAAATGACAAGCTATCAAGCATACCTCTAAGCACTGCTGATTTCACACGTTGAATATCCTTAGTCATATCTGCAACATCAGAACCAAAGAACACATGAGGTTCTGGATCACAAGCAAACACAGCAAACGGAATGCTATCAATAGGTTCGTTATTTACTAGGTGATAGTTTGACCCCACTGTGCAGACACGCCTGAGTTCAGCCAAACCATCTCCGTCATAATCTACATAGCAGTAGGCTTCAACATAAAGAACTCTGCGTTCATTATATGTTGATAGTGGTCCTGGCATCGTGCGATCTGGATACCTGGCCCAGTATTCATCGTTATCAGTAAATGCTACCTCATCAGACAAATAGTCATCTAACATATCCTTATCATAACCCATAGCTACCAAGTCACTTACTGTAGCCATTGTCCTATGACCTACGACCTGTGCATCATCAAGACTGGTTGCAGCCGAGTCTACAAAAAATTCTTCGGGTGGCATCGTTTCGACACGAACCCTGTTCTTTTTCCGTTGACGCTTAATCTCTACATCATAGATCATTGGTGGCTCCATGCCTTGAGCTACCATCATCTCGACTTGCTCTGGTGGAATATCTGGATTAGATACTCCTTCTACTGAGACTGCTTCTACATCTTTTTCCTGTAACAATAATCCAAGTGTTGCTTCATCTAACCCCTCAAAGCTGTAAGTATGCACTTCAAGGGAATCATCCCATGACCACTTTACGATACCGCCTTTATTGACCAGTGCATCCTTGAACACACTGTAAAATATTCCTACAGAATCATTATCTTCACGAAGGATATAATTCACATAATCTGTAGCCTGTTCTGCCGTTGCTACATCTTCGGGTCCACGGGGTACAAACTCCACCATGTTCTCTGCACCAAAAAATACTCGCATCAATGATGGAAGCATTGCCTGTACACTATCACGCACATCTCTGCTGACTACCTGGCTACGCCCATCGACCTCATTACCAAAAGGATCACCATTGTAGTAACGAGTAGACTCTGCCCTAAGTGGACTGATGTCATCATCAATAAATTGGATAGCGTCTTCGATGTATTGGCGAACTACAGTTTGTAGCTCGCCTTCTGTCATGCCTATACCAGCTTCGGTTTCAGCTTCGTCTATATACGCCAAATTATACCACTCTTGTAAAAGTTAGCTTTACGAAACTACTCTTATTCTCCCTAATGTTCAACAGGGTCTAGGGGCAACACCCGTGTTGGAGGGAGACACCTTGTTTATTTAAGTCAGGCTACCACGCCAATAATAGCCGTAACCCCCTAGACGATTCCTGCTAAATCTCTTTTTAATTTGCCCATCCTTCTGCCAGACCTACCCCCTATAGCAGTACCAGCATCGGACGCAAAGGTCAATACAAACGCATCCGCAGCATCAGGACTGGCAACACCACGCTTCTTCAAATCTGCTTTCGATTCTATCTTCACCTTACCGCTAGATGTATAAGTATAACGCAATGTGGTAAGCTCTCCCTTTAATCTATCATCTCTGGGAAGTCGTACATCACGCCCTTCCAGCCAACCTTTAGCTTTATACCATAATTCTGCCCGAAGGTTCAAATAGGTGTCACCCATTGCAGGGCTTTCCGACACGTTAATTGCATAAGCTGGTAAGCCAAGCTCTCTGAGTCTATCCGCTACACCAGCACCAAGTCCTATTGCGTCCACAAAAATTTCTTGAGGTTTTTCCATTGACTTATCATACTCTGATTTAATCGCACCTGTTAATTGCATTGTATCTAGTCCACGCCATAACCGAATAGGTTCAGTAATCGCATTGCCTTTACGTTTACACAAAGCAGACGCATCAGCCCCAAATCGTGCTACATCTACTCCCCATACAATTGGAGAATATTGAGTAGGAAGTACATCACGATTAATTGCACCATCTGTTAGCTCCATGCTAATGACTGTATCATCATCGCCTTTTGGAAACTCGCCCAGCACACGCACACGATAAGTATTAGATTCTTCGCCATATCGTAATCTACATTCTTCGATGTACTCATCTGACACTCGTTTCGTTGTTTCGCATGATACATGAAATGTAGTCCAGCGATCAGCTAACTTATGAAACGTATCATAGAAATATCCAGAACTTCTAACCGGATTTCCTGCCAATACCATTGAAGCGTGTAACGCACTCATGCTACCACCAGCAGCTTCATACACAGCCTCTGGCACACCGCTAGCCTCATCACATATCAGCAAAACGTGTTCAGCGTGTACACCTTGCAGTGCATCGGGTTGTTCAGCCCTAGATGTTCTAGCTGATATAAAGTTACGCTCTGGATCTGATGCAAGTTCTATACGATCAGCACGAATTGTAAACATCTCAGTAAATGCACTCACGGGTGATTGCTTTAACCATGCTTTTGCTTCAGGCAACAATGCATCATGTAGCTGTGCAGATGTTGGTGCAGTTATCACGACCTTCGCATGATAGTGAGTTGTGATCCACCATAGTGCTAACCAAGACAAACAGGATGTCTTACCAACTCCATGACCAGACCGAATAGAAACACCACGATCTCCATTGGCTACAGCATTCATAACCTCTGACTGCCAATCATCGGGAGTAGCATCAAGAATCTCAGTAACAAACAGAGTAGGATTTTTTCGACACTCTTCTATGAGCTTATCGAAATCCATTTAATAGTTACCCCTAAGTAGGCCCACCAATTCCTTCTGAATGTCGTATGCGTCTTCTGGTAATGGGAATGGCCTGTCAAGCACACCGCTCCTTATAAGCAAATTCCTAGCTTCGTTTCCCTTATCCCGACTGTAACCAGTTTCTGGTCTAAGCAGAGTCGGGTACCTATTGGTATAGTCATATTTAAGTCCCCGATCATCTGCGAGTGCTCCTGGATTCCGAAACCCCCTGCTTTGTTGACCCCATCTGATGGATGGGTCCATAATACGAACTGGCATTGTCTCGTAGCCCAACTCCTTGAGTGCCAGTGCTCTATGTCTTCCTTCGTGGCCACCAATTCGCCTAATACCTTGTTCGTATAGGTCTGGGTCTCTTGCAAGGTCTAGGTATGGTATGTCTCTGAGCACGGCAGGATTTGCCTCTGTACCAGTTTTCAAGAATGTCCTTATAGCTTCAAGGTCATCTACTCTTGGACCCTCTGTCAGAGGTTCTGCTAAGTCAAGAAAATCATCGAGGTTTACATCTGTTATAAATTGTCTATCCATTGGATCGCCCAAACTAAACCCAAGGTCATCTACATATCCATACTCAGGACCATCTTCCAGCGAAATTGGTCGCTTAAAGTGCCGTCTTGCACTACCATCTGCTATTTCTTTAATAGCCAGTTCATCGGCCTTACTCAGCCTTCCAGCCTTGATACCAGCACGAAGTGCATCCAATGGCATAGCAAATAAGGGAAAGGCAGATGCTAGAGCTAAAAGTCCAGCACCCGTATTGCCAGCCTTGCCTACCAGTGTGGGTGATTCCCAAGCGGCCTTAAATGATTTGGGTGCATCATAAAATACTGCCTTCACATCCCCTACCCCTGGCATAAAATCTACCAGCCATTCAGGGACATTGGGCAGATTCATACCGCCTGTTTTCATCCTGCCTTCATCGTCCACGGGATTCCACCAGGGAGTGTCAGGGTTCAGCAAGCCGTTCATCAATTCTCCAGTCTAACCTTCAAAAGTGCGACCTCTCTTTCCAAGTCTACCACCGACTGCTGGAGCTTTGCAATCTGCTCAGTGAGCAAGCCTGTAGTTCCTATATATTTTTTTTGGCGGTCCGACACATCCTGTATCAAGACCACGGCCTGTGCGTCGGCACGTTCCATTCCCTCAAATCTCGCCCCTGCTACCCAGGTAGCGACCAGTATACTGATCGCAAAGCCCACGGATATGGCTGGGAGCGAGCTTGCCTTGGACACCGCCATCAATACTTCACGTTAGCTTTTAATGCCCGTAAGTGCTTTCGTGCCATGTTCAATGTTTCGTGGCACTTGAGATTTGCCCAGTTTCCTTTCTTCCTCTGAACTTGTACACACTTCCCTTTAAGGCGATACGGCATCTACACACCTCCCGCTTGAACAACAGACAACACTCTGATCTCCATACCAACAATTACTCATGGTCGCAGAACAGGCAAGAGCTATCAAGAGAAAAAGCAATACCACCAAGACCCTGGCTATCACTTCTTTTTCTTCAGAGATGGATACTTACCCTCAACACATCTTCTAATCCTAGCTTCTTCAGCATCAGTAGCAAACTGTGCTGCTCTTGCTAGTGCATTTCTAGCATGAGAAATGTCTGGGACAGGATATGTTCTGCCAGGACCACAAAAGGCACTGTCAGGTAACTTGTCTCTTTGCTTGCTCGTTAAGACGGCCATTAGCTCTCCTAAAGTATGGATGCTCTTTAAGAACTATACCACAATATTCACAAGTAAGCCACACCATTGTAGGCTGCTGTCTATGCCCACAGGCTATACAAGCTATGGGTTCTCTATAACCTTCAATGCGTCTAGTCATAAGACCTCCACATATAGTTTTTATTGTTTTAACTGTTTACTTTATTTCCTACTGTTTTCCATACCCTACTTCCCAGCTATAAAATAATACAGAAAAAACTCGTTATAGTGCAAGGGCTTATGGGGTATAGGGGGGTCTTCCAAGCCCCCCTTCCATACCAGAAACAAATACCCCCTACTCTTCTTCTTCCACTTGGATGTCTGTAAAAATTCTCAGGCCATCTTCATCAACTCCAAGTTCAGTAAGTTTCGGAGGTGCTGCATTACTCACCACCTTAGGCTTACTAAGCAACCTCTGCAATTGCCAGGGAAGTAGCTTGATATCACTCTTGGTAAAGTAAGCCATTACTTGTTCGCCAGTTAATGAATCAGAACCCTCCAATGCATCCGCAGCTTCACGCATTAACTGCCAATCCAATCCAGATAGAAACTTTGCACGGGATCGTAACTTCTCTGCTAACTCTCTATTACTCATAGTGCCTCCTATAGTTATTTCAAAATCGTATGGTATTTGTTTTACGTCAAGTTGATGTGTGTGGGGTAGGAAATGTTCCCGCCCCCGTCTTTGTGTGAGGGGGGGGGTAAATTGCGAGGGCTTTATCGAGCAATTTACACTACTAACGATAGGGCGAAGCTCCGTTTAGGCCGAGCGTAGCGAGATATATGGTTCCACAGCGAGCTTGCGAGCGGTGCGTGGAATCCGTTTGGGGCGGGGACGTAGCGGAAAATGGGCCGAAGGCTCCGCTTAAAAATTTTTTGTGCCAGGCTGGCAGATGTTTGCGGGTGTTTTTGGTGTGGTTTTTGCTGTTGTTTTTGCTGTTTTCGGGGTGGTTTGCAGTCTCCGTAGGATGGCTGCACAACGGCTTGCCGTTGTGCACCCATCCGAAAATTTATTTTTGGCGTTTTAGCTGTGTTGCCGGATGGGGCTGTTCACATCCAGCAACACAGCGGGCGGTAATCCTGGTGTTTTTTCGGTTTAGTTGGTGGCGAACTAGCCAACCAAACCCCAAACTTCCCCAGTTTCTCGGGCGGTTGGTCGGTCTGGTCTCCTAGTTTGGGTTCTAAACTGGAACCGATTTCCACACGCACGGAACATTCCGCTCTTTTTTTGTCAAAAAAGGCGGTTTTTCCCTAACCTAGTATACTCCCAGGGTCAAAACATCGGCTATATGGGCCATTTTTTCCGCTCTTTTCGCTTGTTTTTGTCGAATTGTGCTCGTTTTCTGCTCTTACAATTGTGCAGCACAACCAAAAAACAGAAAACTCAGTATTTTTTGGCCTCTTTTCCTGTCGCATATGGGAGTTTATATTACTTCAACGCCAGAAGTACATTTAACTAGGAGGAAGTTTGAAACGATTTAACAAGATTTTGCAAGAATCCGCTCCGTTCAATGTCGCTCCCGACAAGCCCCAAGGATATTTTCAATTCTTGAATACCCTGCAAGACTCTGGAGCAATCAATATGTTGGAAGCTCCCGCACTCCTTGCAGACCTCGCCAACATCCCGAAGAGACAAGCCAATAAAATATTTTCCGCCTGGCTTGCGATGGCTATGCAATCGGATAGGGGGCAATCATGAATGGACCATACGGCTCAGACGTGGAATTTACCGCTTTTTTTGTTGCTGTCGCATTGGTTTTCATCGTTTTATATGCGATTCTCTCCGCTTTTTTCGGATGGATAGGGGGCAATCATGAATGGACCATACGGCTCAGACGTGGAATTTACCGCTTTTTTTGTTGCTGTCGCATTGGTTTTCATTGTTTTATATGCGATTCTCTCGGCCGTTTGCGGATGGGATGAGGGTTTATATGACGATGAGTAGCCTGGGCATAACCCGCTTCGGGAATGCCTCGCATAATGGGGCGATTTTATACCGGGGTCCGAGTCGGATCGATGGGCAGGAAATCGTGGTAATCGTTACAGGTCTCAAAAGTGGCAGCACAAACCAAAAAACTGGAGAACTTTTGCAGACTCATATTCTGGTAGCTTCGGAGTCTCCCACGAGTGCGGTAGCTTCTGGGAAAGACTCTAGCGTCTGCGGTGGCTGTGTGCACCGCAGACGCTGGAGCAAGTCCCTCAAGAGATTCGTGCGTTCCTGTTACGTCAACATAGGAAAAGCACAGAATGGAATCTGGAAGGCTTTTATCAATGGAAAATATCCCGCTATTGATTGGGAAGTTTTCCAGGTGGTGGCCTCTGGGATGTTGGGCAGACTCGGAACCTATGGAGATCCTGCCAGTGTACCG